>Ga0180436_10000092_pt1 | contig 89854 bp, 80 predicted proteins | sample SS_ome_2_FD_132434 | JGI IMG/M metagenome (GOLD analysis project Ga0180436, IMG submission 132434) | Hypersaline lake sediment archaeal communities from the Salton Sea, California, USA - SS_3_S_2 metaG | ecosystem: Environmental > Aquatic > Non-marine Saline and Alkaline > Hypersaline >...
CTCCGAGAAATCCAATTCTCGCTGCATAGGGCATATCCTCCTTTCTATCATTCCACTAAATGGATATGCCCTTTGTGCTTGTCCCCCAAACACAATTTTACACACAACAATTTACACTATAGAGACCAGCCGCTGGTGAGACCCGGTCATCTGGTCTCACAGCGACGATTCACTATACGAGAGGGTTGGCTGAACGTTTGCCTGCCGTCGAGCGAGAAAGCATCGCGCCGCCCTTGCGGAATGCCTCCTGCATCGGGCCTCGTCATCATTCGTCCTGTCCTGATCGCTCGGCCTGCTCGCGACAGACTCAGCCACTTTTTTGGGAAAACCCCATCCAACAACTGGCGGCGGCTTCCTGCCAGGCCGATAACAGAATAGATGCTTGCGGGGCGTCGTGACCCTAAAGAACAACAGACCGGGTATCGTATGAATATTCGAAAGGTTTCCCTGCCGCGGATGAGGGTAGGTTTGCACACCGAAGGGATCGGGATGGAAACGATCAAGAAAATGCTTTTGATTCTGGTGCTCGACACCCTGGTTATGCTAATATCCTGGGCGGGGCTGAGTCTGATTCTTCTGGGGGTGAGAGCCCTTTCAGACCCTCAGGCCGCTCTGGTGAAGATACTTTCCCTTCACTCCTTTGTTGTTGTTCTGCTCTTCTACGCTTTTTATCTGGTCTTTGACATCTGTGAGTTCGTTTCCGCGGAGAACAAAGGGAAATAATGAAAGCCCAGATATTGGATAAGCTTGTGGAAGGACATCAAGGCCTGGGCCAGGTCATCCGCCTGGTTTTCGTTCGAGTGGCTGCAGTTGTGGCCTTCGGCTTGGTCCTAACCCTCATCTTCTGGCTCTTCTGGCTGGAAAACTACGCCTGGGGCGCTTTCCTGGTGGGTGCGGCTTTGGGTCTTTCGGTCTTTCTGCTTTTGAACTCCCTGAAGAAGCGGTTGGGCCCGCCAAAGCAAGGTGGGAATTCTGATGCTTCCGATGCGAAAGGAGAACTAACCAATCCGGGGCACATCGAATCCGAGGCTCCTGTCGAAAAGTAAGGCTCACCCTATCCACGTCATCACACATCCCGACTCCCTACTTCATAAAAACGATTAAAGGCGCAGGGATTTGCTCTTCTCAACCGGGGCGGAGAGGGGCTGCTTTGGCTAGGGATCAGGTCCAAGCCAACCTAACTTGATGCGCATGAGAGTCGAGGATTTGGGTGGTCCGGCGATGGGAAGGGAGCTACCTCATCTGGCTCATGGAGTTGTACAGGGGGAAGAAGGTGGAGAGGAGGATGACGGCGGAGATACCGCCGAAGGTCACCAGAATGAGCGGCTCAAGCACGGTCAGTACCTTCTTGACGGTCCTTTGCACGTCCTTCTCAAAATACCCGTTGATCAATGCAAGCTGTTCTGCCACCTTGCCGGTCTGCTCTCCCAGACCTATCATGGTAATCATGAAGCCGGGAAAAGGAAGCCCCTTCATGGAGTCGGCGAAGGACTCGCCCCTTTTTATTCTCTCCTCGATGGTTTCGATGGATCTGACTATGCTCTTGTTGCCGATGGTCCCCTTGACCAGTTCCAGAGAAGGTAGCAATCCAAAGCCGGAATGGAGCAGAAGGGAAAGGTAGTGGGAGAAGGTGCACAGGACACTCTTTTGGATTACCGAGCCGAAAAGCGGGAATTTCATCTTCACATAGCTTAAGGTGTAGGCCCCGCTTTCGGTCTTGCGATAGAAGAAGAGGGCGATACCGCCTCCTATGGCCAGGACCACGATCGGAATCCAGAAGCTCATAATCGAGCCGATTACGAACTGAACGCCACGGGTGTACCAGGGGATGGGGGCGCCCAGCTCGAGGACCAACGCCATCATCTTGGGCATCAGGTAGAAGGCGTAGAATCCGGTGACCGCCGACATGACGCACATGATCATCAGAGGATACATCAGAGCTTGCTTCAGCTCCGCCTGCAGTTCGTCCTGCTTCTCCAGGGAGGTTGCCAGTTCCTCCAATATGTCGGCTAAGGTGCCGCCCTGCTCACCGGCTCTGACTGCTCCCAGGTAGAAGGGGGGAAAAACCTTGGGGTGGGCTGCTATGGCCTCGGAAAAGCTCCCTGTCGTCTCAATCTTCTTACAGATGTCTCGAATCACTTCCCGGAATTTGGGATTCTTCTCCTGCTCCGCAATGTTCTGAAGGGACTGCAGGAGGGGCAGGCCGGCGGTGAACATCAAATGCAACTGGATGGTAAAGGAAAGCACGTCTTTCGATCTGATCTTCCCGGATCCCAAGCCGCCGGATTTAAGCTTTGCCTGTGCCTGCACCGAGATGGGATACAGACCCAGTTCTCTGAGCTGCTCCTCCGCGTGCCCCAGATCCCGGGCAGGGAGGAGACCTTTTACCCGCTTGTTCTTGGTATCTACCGCCTGATAGGTGTACTGTGGCATTACCCGATCACCCTTCGGATCTCCTCTGTGGTAGTCACCCCTTTTAGGACCTTCTCAACCGCGTCATCCAGCATGGTTTTCATCCCCGCAGCCTTCTCTATGTCAGAGGAAAGAGCTTTCTGGAGGATGAGCTGGTTTACCTCCTCGTTTACGTCGAGCACCTCGTATATTCCGATTCTTCCCCGATAGCCGGTATGCTTGCACCTTTCGCAGCCCTTTCCCCGATAGAAAGTTGGATTCTTCAAATCCTGTAGCTGTTCGTAGTAGCTGAGCTCTTCCTCAGAGGGGGTATAACTCTCCTTACACTTGGAGCATATCCTGCGGGCCAGTCTCTGGGCTATCACCGCCAGGAGCGAGGTGGATATCACGAAGGGCTCGATGTTCATGTCCAATAGACGCGCCACCGCGGCCGAGGCGCTGTTGGCGTGCAGGGTGGTGAAGACCAAATGGCCGGTCATCGATGCCCTGAAGGCCATCTCCGCGGTCTCCTCATCTCTCATCTCTCCCAAGAGGATTATGTCCGGATCATGACGCAGGATGGAGCGAAGTCCCTTGGCGAAGGTGTATCCGGCTTTTTCCTGTATGGGCGACTGCTTACTCATGGGAAGCTGATACTCCACCGGGTCTTCCAGCGTAATCAGGTTCTTTTCCAAGGTATTCAGCGTAGTAAGGGCTGCGTAGAGGGTGGTCGACTTACCCGACCCGGTGGGACCCGTGATCACGATCATGCCGTAGGGTTTCTGTACCAGCAACTTGAACCTCTCAAGATTATCACCCCAATAGCCAAGATCCTGCAGACTTAAAAGAAACTTGGGCTTCTGCAATATCCTCATCACCACGCTCTCACCATAGAAAACCGGCATGGTGGATACGCGAACGTCGATATCTTGGGTATTGTAGGTAAAACGGAGACTTCCATCCTGCGGAACCCTGCATTCGGTTATATCCAGGCTCGCCATTATCTTTATTCTGCTTACAACCGGGCGATAGATCTTCTTGGAGAGAATGAAGGCAGTATGCAGGACGCCGTCAATCCTGTAACGAACGCGCCCCACGCTTTCATCAACCTCTATGTGAACGTCCGTGGCTCTTTCCTTGATTCCCCGGGCGATCAGGGAATCCACCAATCTGATCAGCGGAGGTGTTTCCTCCTCCACCTCATCCAGGCTCAAAGCCTGGCTCAAGCTCTCCTCGATCACCTTCTCCGGAGAGACGGTCATTCCGTAAAGTTCGTCTATATAGCTCAGGATAGTTTCCTCGTCAGCGATTCTTGGCTCAATGCTCAGCTTGGTGATTTCTCCCAGCCGGTCTATGGCGTTGATGTCGTTGGGATTAGCCATAGCAACCGTCAACACGCCTTCCTTTGCCGTCACCGGTATAAGTTTGGATGATCTGGCAACCTCCTCCGGAATCAGCTTGATCACCTCGGTATCCACGTGAGTGTTGGAGAAATCAAGGTAAGGCGCCTCCCACTGCTGCCCCACAAACTGCAGCACCTCTTCATGGCTTATGAATCCCAATCTTTCACAGATTTCGCCGAACTTGGCACCAGTTCGATTCTTCTCTCTCTCTGCCAGCTCATACTGACTCTTGGTGATCCTCCCGGTCTCCAGCAGCAGCTCTCCCAATGTCTGAGTCATTGTCTGAGTCAGTGTCTCAGTCATTTGTCCTCCTTTTGCGAGAGAAGATGATTCAGTCGGTCACGTACGGCCAACTCCAGTTGACTCTCTTTCTCCGAACGAGTGCTCAAGAAAAGCTGATAGTACTTTGCGGCTTCTGCGGAGTCTCCCACCATATCCCACGCTCTGCCCAGACGGTAGAGAACCCGACTATGGGCCGAGTTGATCTGGTAGGCTCTCATGCACAGCTCCAGGGCCTTGTTGACTCCTCCTCTCTCCTCGTAGATGCTTGCCAAAAGGAGACTGGCCTCCAGGTGGAAGGAATTTTCCTCCAGAAGTCTTCTCAGCTTGGCCTCCGCGGAAACGTACTCGCCCGTCCGGTAAAGCAGCAGCCCGAAGTTGAAGAGCACCATCGGATCCTTCGGTTTCACGGCATACAAATAGGCCAGCTCCTGCTCCGCCTCCCGGAACCTGCCGGTCTGCAGGTAGGCGGTGGCCAGGTTCATATGTGCCTGCAGATGGTCCGGATCGAAGGTCAAGGCTTCGGTGTACGACTGGATGGCTTGACTTAGTTTGCCCTCTTGCTGATAAGATGCTCCCTTTTTGTAATATCGCTCTCCCCTGGACGCCGATCTCTCTGTAACCCCGACTGCCGTCTGTGTCCACCCAGGATCGGGATCGGAGACGTAGGAGGGGCTCGTCTCTTCTGAAAAGGACTCTTCTGGCGGAAGCAGGGGACTCTTATCCTCCATATACTCCCCAGGCAAAATGCCCTCCTCTTCACTGAAGGTTGGCTCTGTGGAAACTTGCTCCTCGTTTTCCGGGAGGGGAGACTCAACTTCCTGGCCCGGATCTTCTCCTGAAGAGGAAGATACTTGCGATTCTGTTGGGCCATCGGGGACCGGGCCCATGTCTGATTGGGATGAACCCTCTTGCTCCGCGGGGGACGACTGCGCCGCAGGTTCCAGGCCGGCTTTGGTCTCAGCCGCCTGTTCCTCTCCGGCCCCGGTCTGATTCGAAGCTTGCGTAGCAGCGCCTGTTGGTTGGGATGGGTCCGCCGTGGATGTACCGGCATCTTCCCCGGCCTCTGTGGGCTTCTGCACCGGTCTCGACGGCTTGGACCGGGCGCTTATCGAGCGGCGGGAAGTCTTTGCCGGGGGTTCCGGGGCCGGCCTGAGGAAGAGGATGTAACCCAAGCCCAGAGATACGGCAACCACCAATAGCACGACACCGATCACCAGTATCTTTTTCCCCGGTCTCTTTTTGGCGGTGTCAGGCTCAGGAAGTGCCTCCGGCTGGACGGGCGGAGTCTCGTGTTTTTCCACCTTCTCCACCGTTTTGGTGATCAGCCCCGCCTCATTTCCCGACTCTGTCATAATCTGCCTTCGTTCTTAAAGCCTTTTCTCCAGTATCCTTATCCCCTGCAGACTCTCCCACCCCTCCAGCACATTGTTCACGCCGACCCTCCTGCTGTTCCCCGTGAAGGCGGACATCAAAGCCCTTTCGCACATGACATTGACCATTCGGGGAAGACCCTTGGAGATCTCGTAGACTTTGTTTGTCGCTTCCGGGTCAAACTCCACCCCGGAGTCGACTCGGGCCGCGCTCAACTGATGTTGGATGTATGGCTGAATCTCATCAAGTTCCAAGGGGAGCAGATGATATCTCACCAGGATGCGCTGATCGAATTGTCGGAGTCTCCTCTCCCCAAGCCGTTCCTCGAGCTCGGATTGGCCGAAGAGGACAATCTGAATGAGTTTATGGCCATCCGATTCCAGATTGGAGAGGAGTCGCAGACCTTCCAGGAACTCAAAATCGAGGCCTTGCGCTTCATCCAGGAAGATGACCGCCTTCTTGGACTGCTGGCGAGCCGCCAGCAGCAAATCGTGAACCTGCTGGATCAGTCCTCTCTCGGTCAGATCCTGCGGGGAGGTCCCGGATGCGCCCTGACTTCCCACCAGCTCCAGCAGCAGTTCTCTCCGCGAGAGGCGCGGGTCCGGTATATGGGCTATTCGCAGATCCTCTCCAACCTTGCTCAGGAAGTATCGCAGAAGCATGCTCTTGCCCGTTCCCGGCTCTCCCACGATCATGGTGAAACCCAGCCCCTCGTATATCCCGTAGCGCAGATGGTTCAGCGCTTCCGCGGCCGAGCGGGAAAAGAAGAAGAACTCGGGATCGGGACAGATCGAAAAGGGTGACCGCTCAAATCCGAAGAACTCCCGATAAGAGTCCAGAAGGTCAACCCGCAGAAGAGCCTGCCTTCCCGTTTGGTCCGGCGGGGAGGAGATCCCTCTTCGATCAGCAGAGTTGGCAATATCCTCTTCCCCTAATCTGGACGACTTCAAAATCACCTTCATGTCAGCCTTCCTCTCCGTCCATCCTCGAGATCCGCGGCGTCAGGAGAATTACCAGTTCAGCTCTCTGTTCGACCTTCTCTTTGCGCTTGAAGAAGTATCCCAGCAAGGGCAGGTCACCCAAGAGGGGAATCTTGTTCTCCGTGTCGGTCTTCTTGGAAGTAATCAATCCTCCTATCACCACCGTCTCTCCGTTTTTCATCCGCACCTGGGTGCTGGTTTCCTTGATGTCAATGTTGGGCGCTTTGAGGGTTTGGTTTTCGAATTGAAACTCGGAATAGGAGCTGGCGTCGCTGACGATGGGAACAACCTGCAGGGTCACGTGATCGTCGGACGAGATGAAAGGCGTAACGCCCATGGTTAAGCCCAAAAGCACGGTCTTCTGTTCGGGAAACACGATTGGCTGGCCGACCTCGGCGCCGGCGGAGAGTCCCGTCAGCTCCCAGTAGCTTATCACCCGGCCGACGTTGATCATTGCTGTCTGACCGTTCATCACATTGAGTCTGGGTTTGGACAGCACATTGACCTCCCCGTACCGGCCCAGCACGTCAACGACAAGATTGGCGTCGTGCCGGGAGGCGGTGAATTCCACCACCGATCCGGGCAAGCCCAGACTCTGAGTGGCGGTTAGGTCTATGTTCTTGTTATCCGCTATAAAGGAATGAACGGCCGACCAGTCCACTCCCCACGACTCGGCCTTCTCCAGGGTCACCTCAAGCACCTCAGCCTCAATCAGCACCTGTCTGGCCAGGGTCGTCCTGAGATTCCCGATATACTGTTCCGCCTCTTTCAGATTCCTCTTGCGGTCTGTTACCGTCACCATGCCGGCAAGTCTGTTCGTCACGTATTTCCCGTCTGAGGAGACTATCTTCTCCAATCCTTCCTCCACCTGTTTCCAAAGATCAACCGCCTCCTCGTCCGTCATCCCCATGACCTGGAACTGCCCGCTCATTCCCCCCACGTTGGGAATTGATCCCAACACGTCCCCTCCCACCTGCATTTGAGATCTCACCTTGTTGGGAACGTATCCCAGCTCGAAGACACGGGTATCGGTCAGCTTCACGTGAAGGGTGGGGCTGAGAGTGGAGTAAAGGTAATCGGTGGGAGCAAATATGGCCTCCAAGGCCTCGCTTAAAGTCAGATCCTCGAATTCCACGCTGAGTGAAGTCCTTCGGTCGACCTCCTTGTCCCAGATCACGCTGAAGTCGGCCTGCTTGGAGAGGGCTTCAAGCACCTCCTCCAGTGGTATTCCCTTCCCGGAGAAGGAGAAGAGCTTCTCTCTCTCGGGACGAAGTTCCACCACCGGGGAGAAACCCAGCTCGGGCGGAATCGGGGGAGCGCTCTTTTCACTCTCCTCAATCCGCGTCATGGCCTCGTTCACATCCTGCCTGGCCAGGTTGGGGGCACAGCCGCCGAGAAGCAGCAAAATAACAAGAACGGGGAGGATTCCCCTAGTCAATTCGGATTCTCTCATGACTCCCCTTCTCTGGTGATTCCCGGACGATCATAGAAGAAGACGAATGATTTGCCGTCCCTTAGAAGAACCACACTCTCTTTTCTGATCTCCTTAATCTCCCAGACGTCAAACCGGTCCCCCTCCTCCACCCAGGTCCTCTTGCCCCCGTAAACCAGAAGCGCGCTCTTTTCCTCGTCGGTGATCAGGATTGCCCTGACCAAGACATGCTTTTCGGATCCTGCTTCGTCACCCGTTCCCAAGGACGGTTTGGTCACCATCTCGCTTTCCAGCGCTCCGGACGCTTCGCCTCCGGCCAGCGACTTTTCTATCTCCATGATCTCCTGCCTGAGCTTTTTCTCCTCCAGGGTGGCCTTCAGATACTCTACCTCCCTCTGCGTCCGCCCCAGCTTATCCTGCAACTCCAACAATACGGGATCTTCCTTGCGGAAGGGGTCCTTCAGCGCCTCCATAGCCTGGAAAAGGGGAGACTTGGTCTCCTCCTTCTTCTGGGGTTTGGATATTTTCTTCTCCGATCGTCGGGCAGGGCGAGGTTTCTCCTGCGTCATCTCTGCCCCGCCTGAGGACATGAACTTCATGGCGAAAAACCCGATCAAGATTACGGTTACCAGTCCCGCGCCGACTACAAGGAGCTTTTTGGATTTCAGACTCTTTGGCAGACCCATGTTACGAGCCTTTCGGGATAACGTAATATTTGAGCTGCACCCTCAGATGCCCGGGCACAGGCACGTCCGTGCCGCCGATGGTGAGAACCTCCACCACGAAGGGGAAATTGCCGAACTCCCTCAGCATCTTTATGACCTGATCATAGGATGAGTAGTTGCTTATGCCGATCCTCAGGGGCACTTCGTTCACCGTGACCACATCGGGGAAGTCTCTGCTTTTGCGCTCGCCGTCCACCTTCACCTCAGCCTCCAGCCCAAGTCGCGACAGGAAATTCGTTACGAATTTCCTCATCAGAACCTTGTTGGCTATGGGATCATGCGCCCTGGGGATCTCCACAAGCACCTTCCCGGTGATCCTTCTTTCCTCCAAGGACTCCTCCAGTTTATCGACATACTCCAGCCTCTGGCTTGACTTCGACAGTTGCTCCTTCCCTTCTCTGATCTGACCGTTGAGCGCCTTGATCTTCTTTACTCCGATAAGAGCGACCAACAGAATCAGAACGCCAAAGGCTACGATGATGATCTTATCTTTGCTCATCTCAAATGTCCAACTGGTAGACTATTTTGAATGCAACCTGTTTGCCCTGTAGTTCCCTTTCGATCAATTTGACGCTGGCGAACAGGGGCGATTTGCTGAAATTATTCTGCAGCTCCTCCACCTGCAGAAGTGAGCTAATCTCGTCCGATCCATCTGCAATGCCGGTGATCTCCCCCCGCCACATCTTCTTGATGTTCTTTAGGGTGAGGGTCTTGAGAGCCACGCCGGAAGGAACCACTGCGGCCAATTCCAACAGAACCTCGGACCAGGGTGGTTGGGTGGTCTCAATGGACTGAGAGACGAATTCCAAAGGCATCTCCTTCAGCCTGTCTTCTTTCATCGTGATCTCCCCCTTCACTCCCCCGTGAAAAGCGCTCAGATTTCTCAAATCAAGGGAGAATCGGGATATGATCAACGCAAAGACCAGAAAAACAGCCAGGGAGACAGAGGAGGCCAGTGTTAGTATTCTCTTCAGTGCCTTTCTCTCCTGAACCGAGAATGGTACGAATCCAAGACCGGCCTCGTCCGAATTCAGCAGAGCCAGCCCCAAGCATCCGGGATGAATGCCGTTCGTCTCCTCAATTCCCCGGCAAACAGTTTTGAGATCAAGAGAGACCATCTCGGCTCCGGTCTTTTCGCTCACATTCTTTGCGATTTGCGAATTGCTCAAGCTTCCGGCCAACGCTAACCTGGCCACTCTCTCCTCGGGATAAGTGTCGTTGTAAAAGAGGAGAGTTCGGTAGATATCCTTGACCAGTGCCGAATTCTCAGGGTCCTGGTCCGCCTCGGCCGCGTTGACCTCTCGGGTCAGCCGTATTTCCTTCCCTTTGAAGATAACGATCCGGGTGGTGGGAGACTCGAGTACTACGAAAGCCAGGGGCTCTTCGGACAGAACTCCTGTTTTTTCCAACAGCGCCTGCAAGGCTATGGGATAGGTTGTATATATGTTTGGCTTGACCCGGCACTTGGCAAACACCCGCGAGAGGTCCTCCAGAGCATCTCTGTTTATTCCGGCGACCATAATCTTTCTGTTGACCTTGTCAGCAGAACCAGGCACCTCTCCCAGGTCCTGTTCTCTAAACTGGCAACCAGCTCCAAATTCCTTTACCACCTCATTTTCTAATGATACCCTGAGCATCTTTTTTTTCAGATCAGGCACCATGAGTATCTTATGAAAGGTGTGTTCCAGCGTGCCCGAGACCCTTATCTCTTTGGTTTCCCCGGATCTGTTTTGCAGATACTCTTCAAGGTCGGAGACATTGACTTCGAGCGATTCCACTACGTGGAGCTGGGGCGATTTTGCCGCCGAGGAGGATTTCGATTTCTCTTTTCCGTTTTTCACGCAGGCCAGGTTGACCTTTTGGCCTGTGAAATCCAGGCAGATAAGCATCTGATTTCGCTCCTCTCAGGGACAGATATCGTCCCCGCCGCACCCTTCGTCTGTCTTGTTGGGGCCGGAGGAATAGAATTCGTGATTGAATGAATCCCAGCAGTATTCCGTCCCCCAGGGATCGACAATGTGATCGGCGTCCGACAGCAGTCCAGCATACACCAATGATCCTGTTCCGCTCACCAGACTCCAATCCGTGCTGCCATCCGAGTTTCCCGGCGCATCGGTGGAGTCTTCGTCCACGTACCCGTCGCCGTCATCGTCGTTTTCAGCCAGGATGGTGCCCGCCTGGTCTAAGACCGCCACCTCCTCCTCTATCTCCCTTCTCCACGAGATAGCCGACGAAAGCTCGTTGGCCGACAGACAGATGAGGATGTCGTCGAAATCATCCGTTGAACCGTCTTGGGTATACTGCCCGTCGGACAGATTCGAGTTGTTCTCGTCGAACTTCAAATTGGCCCCGCTGGATATCAAAACCATGGCCGAGTTTCCTATCGACTGCCCGTCAACACTCAACTCCGAAAGAGGAGAACCGTCGTTGGTAGCCACATAGGCATAGTATTTTCCGCTGTAGATCTCATCCGTCTGCGCGTTGGGCGAGAGGTCCAACTCGCTCACCGGAACCAGATATCCGGAATCCGGTGAGGGCAAAACCAGATAGGCTTGGTAATAACCCGATACTGCTTCCCGAATGGTTTCCATCTCCTTCTTGGTGGATATCTCTCTTTGCCTTTTCCCTACGGCCGCGTAAAGTCCCACCACCGAGACGGTAAGAATGCCGACGATGGCCATGGTTATGGCCAACTCCAGGAGGGTGAATCCCTCACCGGACCGTTCCCTGGCAATCATGCGAAATGAAAGCTTCATCTGTCGCCTAGATAAGGAAAACAGCGCCGACGCGCCATCTACAAAACTCGGGGAAAAGGCACCCAAAGAAGAGGTATCGTCCCTTGCTCCCCTCGGCCAAAAAGAGTGGAGAAACCTGCACGGGAGATTCGGTGGGGAGGGGAAACCGTTTTCTGAAGCAGTCTCCCCTCCCAACCGATTCTTATCCCTTAGTCTACAAAGTAGTACAGATTGATCTTCGCGGTACCGGTGTAGGTCGAACTTGACACCACAAAGCCGGTGCTGTCTATTCCGTCGTCCAGCTGCTTGTCCACATTCTCCGCCACGTCCGGAGGAATGCTCACCCGGATGAAGTTGCCGTTCCTGTGGGCAGTCGGTGAAGATGCCGTGTCCGCGCCAAAGTAATACTTGGCTCCAAACGGGCTCCTCTTCGACTCGTAAGCCAGCTCCTCATCCTCCACGTCGTACCACACCGTGGAATCGGTGTCGAAATAACCGTCGGCATCGGCGTCGCCCGGCAGCTGCAGAAACCTATCGAAGTAGGTGTAGACCGCTCCGTAGAGACCCCGCAGGTCCGATATCTGCCTCTTGATCTTGGCGTTCTTGATCATCTGGGCGCCTCCCAGAATCGCTCCGATCAGCAGTCCGATGATGACCAATCCGATCGCCAACTCAACCAGAGTGAATCCGGCCTGGTTCCCCAAAAGCTTGCGCATGGTCTTCATGCTTCTTCACCCCCCTTCATTATGTTTTGCCTTTGTTTCCTATTGGAACTACCGCCCCCTGTTTCAGAACCCTGTGAAGAACCGGGTTCTTACGGAAACCATCTCCAGTTCAGCTTCCGCTGACGTGGTATCGGCAAACTGATTGTAAACTTTAGGAAAACCCCTTAGCTGCTGCTGCCCCCCTTTCTGTCCCCGAGGTGGTGTTTGCTGTTCCCTTTTGGCGAGAGGTTTGTCGCAACTAACGTGCCAATCCAACCAAGCCAAGTGGATGAATCATCCAAGCCGTTGGTTTACAGCTACTTGAACAGGGCATGAAAGTTGGACGAGGTAGTTTGGAGGTCTTAATAAGGTGTTGCTTATAGGCCTCAACTATCGGAATAGCCCTACAGCATGGTGAATCCGTCCTATTGATGCGATCCAACTACTTCACATATATCGATGCAACCGAACCATCAAGTAGGCTACTCGTACCTTAGCAGGCTGGTGGCAGATTCCGCATGCGGATTGATCCTTGACTTATACTAACCCTCAGTTGTCTGTCCAAACTCCAGGAACCCGGACTATCACATCTTTCTCTTCCATTTGGTCCCCTCCGGCGTATCCTCCAGGACGATCCCTTTCTCCTCTAATTGCTTTCTGATCTGATCTGCCAGCGCAAAATCCTTTTCCTTCCTGGCATTGACTCTCTTTTCGATCAGCGCCTTCACCTCCTGGTCCAGGATCAACTCTTCCCTCTTCAGCAGCCCCAGTACGGAATCGAATTCGTTCACCACTGCCAGGACCTTGCCCGCATCGGCAACCGAGATCGCCTTTTCATCCATCAACCGGTTGACCTCTTTCACCAGGGTAAAGGTTACTCCAAGAGCCTCGGAGGTGTTCAAATCGTCATCCAACGCCTCCTCGAAATCCTTCTTTGCCTTCTGCAGGATGCTTTCCAGTTCCTGATTGTCCTTCTCACCTTTCAGCAACCTCAGATTATCGACGAAATCATATAGTCTCTGCAGGGCATTTTTGGCCGCTTCCAGCCCATCGAAGGTGAAGTTTAGTTGCTGCCGATGATGGGTTGCCATCAGTAGGTACCTGATGGCGATTGGGTTGTATCCTTTCTCCAAAAGGTCCCGAAGAGTGTAATAATTGCCCAGCGACTTGCCCATCCTTCTCCCCTCCACCATCAGATGCTCGTTGTGCAGCCAGAAGTTGACGAACTTCTCTCCGGTGGCTGCCTCCGACTGGGCGATCTCGTTCTCGTGATGGGGGAAGATTAAGTCCACTCCTCCGGTGTGAATGTCGAAGTGATTCCCCAGGTATTTCATGCTCATGGCCGAGCACTCGATGTGCCATCCGGGCCGTCCTTTCCCCACCTCGGTCTCCCAGAAGACCTCTCCGTCTTCTAAATCCCAAGACTTCCACAGGGCGAAGTCGGCCACCTGCTCCTTCTCGTATTCGTCCACCACCACCCGAGCGCCGGACTTCAGGCCGGACATATCCATGTGAGACAGTTTACCATAGGCCGCGAAGCTGGAGATGCGATAGTAGGTCGAGCCCTCATTCTCGTAAGCGTGTCCCTTCTCCAGGAGTTGTTTAACCAGGGCCACCATCTCTTCTATGTGGCCGGTGGCCTCCGGGTAGATGTCGGCCGGCTCGATGTTCAGACTCCTTATATCCTCAAGAAACGCATCCTTGTACCTCTCGGTGAACTCGGCCAGCTTTATTCCCTCCTTTTTTGAACCGGCAATGGTCTTGTCGTCGACGTCGGTGATGTTCATCGCGTAGGTGACCTTGTAGCCCTTATACTCTAAATAGCGTCGCAGGATATCACCGAAGACGTAGGCCCGGAAGTTCCCGATATGGGCGACGTCGTAGATCGTCGGTCCGCAGGTATACATCCGCACCTCTCCCGGATGGATGGTGTAAAACTCCTCTTTCTTTCTGGTCAAGGTATTGAAGAATCGAAGCGCCATTCTGATCACCTCGTCTTATGATTTGTTACCTGGTCTGGTGGTTGTGGTTGCCCCATCCTGAACGAGGTCGAAGGATCGAGCTCTTTCATTTCACATGTCTGTTATCGCCTAATTGCCAAAGAGACTTGAGACCGCCTCCGGCAACTCCTTCAGTTCGTCTATTCTCGCGTCCGGGGTTATGGGAGCCGAATAGTCCCTCCGCTCGTGTAACGCCAGTATGGCTTTCATCCCCACCTTCTGTGCTCCCCCTACATCCTCGACCAGCCTGTCTCCCACGAAGACGGCATGTGACGGGTCCACTTCCAGCGCGTTCAAGGTTCTCAGAAACATCTCCGGATGCGGCTTTCTTACTCCCACGCTGGAGGAGAAGAGATGGGCATCCAGGTAGGAATAAAGCCCGAATCTCTTCAACTCCGGAATGTGATAGCTCTCCGGGAAGATGGTGTTGGAGACAATCCCGATCTTCAAACTTCCGTCTTTGAAGTATCTCAAGACATCTTCCGCTCCATCCATCAAGGTCAACTGGTCGCTGATCGGCTGGTAGAACTTCTCCATGAAAATCTCACTAAGCCCGTCGGAGGTGCTGAGATTAAGAACGCCGAACAGGTTGTAAGCGACCGTCTCGGCTCTAAATTCGTTAAGGCTGCCCTCCGCTCCCTTCCGGGCCTTAAGGAATTCGGCGTCCAAAAGTCCCGAAAACTCTCCGAACTCAGGCAAACTCAACTTTTTGTCCTTCAGAAAAGCATAACCGTTCTCGGCGCAGACCGATCTCAGAACGTCCCAAGTATAGTTTTCGAACTCGATCAGGGTGCTTCCCATGTCAAACAAGACAGCCTTCAGTTCAACCTTGTTCATCTCGCTTCCCGGAAAAACTGAGAGTTCAGCGCCATTACGAGCCCTTCGGCCCCGCTTCAGAGTTAATAAAACATACGGAGGCCCATATTATTTGTTTATGTTTTTCAGAAGCGCTGGGATAGGCCGCGAACGGAGCAAGCTCAATCTGCAGATCTCGCCCTGTTCGCGACAAGCATTCTGGGTTCGAGATGAGGAATGAGGAAAAGATTGCCATCCTCTTTCGGCAGCCTGCGTGTCCGGGATGACCTCCTAACTTGTGTATGCGCCTTTTGAACCGCTCTCCTCCGGCCTCACTCAGTCTTCCTCGAAGTAGTAGTCATCCGAAAGGAGCTTCACCCTTCCCGTGCTGGCCAGAACGTCGACCGCCATCAAGCCCAGGTATTCATCTCCGTACGAGTAAGAGTATAGCAGCACGTGCCCGCTGTTGGCCGCCGATCCGTTCGGCCTGAAGACGACCGCGGAATTGGGGAAGGTGTCGTATCCGAGATGAACCTTTTTCGGCAACGTGCCGGTCAGAATGACGGAATCCGAACCATAGTCATAGGTGAAGGACGATTGATTGGCCAAGTCGTGAAAAAAGACGTACTCGTTTTGGTAGTAGTCGAAGTAGACCCCGAATTGCTCCTTTTGCGAGACGGCAGCCGATCTCGCCAATCTCAGGGACGAAAGCACGTCTCTTCCCGCCGTCTTCAGCTTCAATCGCTCCATCACCTTATCGAACTGCGGTATGGCCAGGGAAGCGATCACGGCAATTACCACCGTCACTATGGTCAGCTCCAGGACGGTGATGCCTCTATTATTATGTCTTTTCCTCATATATCTCTCCTTTTCATCACAATTCGCGCCAGGTTCCATTCACCACCTTGTAGGTGTAAATGTCAATCGTCTCGCCTCCCGGCATGCCAGGAGGGAGGTTGTCCACGATTGAAGGCACGTGAAACAGGTCTGGGACGTTATCGAGCTGGAAATAGTTGGAAACCATAGCTCCCGCAAGCTGGTTCTGTTTCTTGTTCGTAATCTCGTCACCTGCGAAAAAGGCTCCCATCATGTTCAACTGCGCGTCCCCGTTCCCGGTCCCTATGCCGATATCATCTGCAGCGATGAATCCCAGTACGTCGTCGGTCGGAAACGTGCCGGCAGATAACACATGTGTGCTCACATTGATATCGCCTTCGGAAACCAGCGTTCCCCGGCCGTCAAAGATCACCGGGGTATGGGTCTCAGTGCCTTTTCCGGATTCAATCTCGATGTCTCCGGTTACGTAGACGATCCCGCTGATCTGCAGATTGCCGCCGGCATCCATAGATATACTACCGAAACCATTGGAGAGAGGAGCAAACGTCTCTCCCGGTTTCAGAGTTACGTTCCCATTTATCACCAGAGCGTTGTTGTTCAGATAGTTCATGTAGGTCGGATAAGTGATCCCGCTGCTCGGGTCGGTGTAGGGATCATTCAGCAGGTCAGGGAGGCTCATGGCGTCGCCCACGTCGTAACCTTCGGAGGTGCCGTTATCCGAGTACACGCTGCTCGCTCCTTTGTTTCCCCCGTAACCGTCGCTGACGTAAGCACCGTCCAGGGTCTCCTTGATCGGAGTCCCACCCCCCGGGACATCGGCAAAGCCGGCCTGGGAGTCACCCGAGATGTCGACCCGTCCCTTCTTAACTCTCAACTCCGCGTCCAGACTGCTCACCACCTCTCCGTTGAAGGTGGTGGTGTCCAGCGGAGGCAGACGGGACGAAAGAGTGGCGGTGATGCCGGTATAGTTGTTGTGTACGTTGCCGCCTCCGGTCATTTCCATGGCGAAGTCCCCGTCGTCTAAATCATCCCCCAAAATGTGTACTGAACCGTGCAGGTTCACGTTTCCGGAAATCGCCCCTCCCGCCTGGCCGGTTCCGGCAAAGACAATGTTATCCCAAATGTTAAGCGGGCTTCTCTTTCTCTTCACCGTCACCTGCACGATGGCCTCTCCGTCCCGGTCGAACCCGTCGGAGGTAAGCGTCTTGAAGGGCGAGGTCCCGGTAACGCCCACGCTGAAGTTTCCCTCGCCAATGGCAGAGCTGGTGTTAATCCAGGCCTCCAATGTATCGTTATTCAACTCATTGAAGTTGGTCCTCAGAACCCCTATGGCATACTGCAATCCGGCTTCGGCGGTATAGAAAGCCAGGGTTCTCTCCTTCTGGTTCTTTGCGATGTCGATGTCCGTGACCGAGGTGGTTACGGCCGCGGCAAAGATCAAAGTCAGCATCAGCATGATCAGAAGCGCCATGAGCAGCGCCGAACCTTCATTTCTTCGTAACCTCTTCAGCATTTCTAACCTCCGCGAATATCTACATTTTGTTTCTGATTTCCGCGCTTACCACTATGGTCCTCCGACGATAACCATCTCCGGCCAATTCCGGGTCCCTGCGTCCTTCGCGCGCCACCAGTGTGACCGTGATCAAATTGCCCGCCCGGGCGAAGTTCACCGATTCGATATCCTCGGCAAAAACCTGGGGGCTGTCCCGATTGATCTGTTTTAGCAGGTTCGGATGGTCGGCATCGGCGCTGGCGACGTAATACTGGATGGTGTCTATCTTGGTCGAGTCTCTGCGGTAAATGGTCAAGATGTCGGATGTCACCAGCATCCTGGGATGACCGGCTATGATTCCGTAGCCGGATGATCTTATGCTGCTGGTCAACTCGTCCTTCAGAGCTCTGGCGTTCTGCTGCATGTCCGAAACGTCGGTCTGGGCCAACCACTGGTTGTGCTGGGCAGAGTAGAATTCCAGAGCAGCGCTGCCTATAACGAAGGTCAACAAAGCAGCGATGAGAAGCTCGATTAAGGTCATTCCCTTTTGATCTCGGATTCTATTCATATCTCCCTCCACTGATCACGTCTTGGCCTTGTAAGTATGGTAGGTGGTCGATCTGGCCACCTGCTCGTGATCCGTCCAGCTTACCGTTATTTCGATCCTATAGACCCCCGGCGGGACCGAGCCGTCGGTGGTGCTGTCATCTATCTGCGTCTGCCGGGTAAAGATCCCCTGGAGGTTGTTCACCGTTTCAGAGAAAGGAAGCGGACTGACCTGATACCAGGTTTTTATCTCCTCGAACTGGTCCATGGCTATGGCATCTGCCACCGTCACCTGATTTGAGTAGGAGTTTCCGAACATGGAAACCACAAGCATGGGTGCCAGGCCCAAAACCCCAAATGCCAGGATGAGCATCGAGATCATCACTTCCAGTAAGGTTATTCCTCTCTGGTTTCGAAAACATCTGAGCGGGTTTCTTTTCATCTCTTGCGCCTCCTATTGAATCCTGATTTCACCGAATCGAAAAGCAACCATCGTGCCGATGCCGGCCCTATCTGAGCCTGCCGGCCGAGCGATGCAACCTTCTCATAATCTTGACTTTAGCCGCCGACGCGGGCGCTGCTCAAAACCGGGGCAGACAGCCGGGCTTCTTTTTCACTGCAATTCTTAGAGAGCGGGCAACAGGGTATGGGAAGCCTCCCATACACGCCCAAAGAGAGCGTCTTCCTTTTCGGCATAGAGGAAAATACAGGATGGCGAAAGAGATCGGATTGAGGCCACAGAAGAAAGAGCAGAGCCCGAACGCAGGCTGGAGAAGCCAGAACCGAACAATCTTCGTCCGGCAAGCTGTCCTGGGCGACGATCTGTTTCTTCCCTGCTCTACAATCAACTCCTCATTCTCGTTACCACGCGCTGACCCTGCCGGGGATTCGCACAAGACCCGGACGCAGGTTCAGTTTTAGCACATTCGTTCCCTCCTTCTAAAGATTGAACTCTTCGGGGTCGACACCTGTTCTGTGAGCCGAAAGGAGGTGAGAACCGATAATGAGAAAGACCCTCTTTCTCCTGCTGGTCTTCTGTCTGCCCGTCCTATTCCCTGCCAGCCTTTATGCATGGGACATGTGCGAGACTTCGGTGGAAACTCTCGACGTGGCCGGAGAAGTGACCTTTACCTCCGGTTTTTGCAATTGTCTGGACGGGGATGTGATCACCATCGAGATTTGGCCGGCAGACCCCGGGGTGGAGATCGACAGCGTGGTATTCACCAAGGCCACGCCGCATCAGAAGACCAACGAAAGCTGGGCCGAACAGCTCGGAATTACCTTCTACTCAACGGACGTGCTGCTTCATAAGGTAACCGAGAAGACCCACACAATCCACCTCTGGGTATATCTCTCCACGGAGGAGCACATCGGGGTGAATGCCCACTTCTAGAGGGCTGACTCTAGGCAGAAGCTCTTGTGGGCAGAGATCCAGACCGCCGGAATCCCGGCCAGCCTCGGATTCCGGCGTGCGGTTAAGCGAAGCCTGGTGTACAAGATGCCTGTCCTGCGAATTCACGCCTCTTGTGGTAAACACGGCTGGCTACGGCTGGGCCCAACGAGTGAAATCAGGGACAGAAACCTGACGGAGAAGAAGCTGAAGCGTGTGCAGCGTTGGGCACGCCTGATCACCGTGGACAAATTGCGTGATCCGGGAATAACATTGGTGGAGGGGTGGTGGCCAGCGTCACATTCCCTTGGCAGAGGTTGCGACCCTAGCCACCGAAGCTCGAAAGGAGGTGGTGCCAGGCACGGAAAGGTGACTAGGAGAAAGGAGGTGAGGACCGGGAAAAAGAGGTTGAGTCAATTGCGGTGAATAAGCGAAAACCTGTAAGCGCAATCCAAGGAGGAATCGAAGCATGAGTAAGAGAAACCTCATCGCGTTCGCGATCGTGTTTGGCCTTTTCTGCGGCATCGTCGCTCAGTTGCCGGCGCAGGATCCAATCACCTGCGGGGAGCTTCAGGTCATGGTCCAGACGACCGTTGGCAATGAAGATCCTGCAGTGTACAGGAATCATGGAAAATACGTGAGCACCGTTGCAAAGATGGTTGACCCCTACCTGGAGTCGGGCGAGATTGATTCGGTCTGTGCTTCATGCATCGTCAACCAGTTTGCCCGGAGCATCCCGATAGAGGAGCAGGAACCCTGCGATCTTTAATCCCTTCCGCAGGGGACCGCGTAAAGGTAAACGCCCCCTTCTAAGCTACTGACTCTGAGCAACAGCTCTTGTGGGCAAGAGCATGAAACCGCCGGAATCCAGTATCGTTTTGGGTTCCGGCGGTCCCTCTTTTTGGGAATTCGTCTGGCAGATTGCTGGTTCATACGCAATTGGCTATTGATCAGGACTCGGAATATTAGTAAAGGAGGATAGACCGGTTGAGGCAAAGGAGGTGAGAACCGAAAGGTCCCTTGGCTCGGCCAGCTATCCTCCGAAAAGGTCTCTCTTCTACAATCTCTCTTATCGGCACATGCTGGTTCTCCTTAACCGGGGGAATTCGCGCGAAAAACAAACGTCCCGGTCCGGAACCTGTCTGCGAACCACCGTTCGAATCCATCCCGGCACGCGCAGTTTTAGTACATTCCTCCACCGCTTCTAAAGATCGGGCCTCTCGAAGTCGACACCTGTTTGGTGACCCGAAAGGAGGTGAGAACCGAGGATGAGAAAGTTCTGCTTTCTCCTGCTGGCCTTTTGTCTGTGCGTCCTCTTCCCTGCCAGCCTTTACGCCTGGGACATGTGCAAGACGTCGGTCGAGAATCTCGGCGCGACGGGGAAGGTGACGTATACTTCCTCTTTCTGCAACTGCGTCGACGGGGACGTGATCACCATCGGCTTCTGGTCACCGGACCCGGAGGTAACCCTCGACAGTGTGGTGTTCGCCGGGGCCACGCCAAATTGGGTTAACAACAAAACCTGGGCGGAACAGGGTGCAATCGCTCCCTACTCTGCCACGGTCATCCTCCATAAGGTGACCGAGAACACCAAAACGGTCTATCTCTGGGTACACCTCTCCACCGGGGAGCGTATCGGCGTAAGCGCCCATTTCTAAGGGATGAATCTCGGAAGAAGCTCTCTTGGGGAAACAGTCAGATCGCCGGGACTCTGAATAGCTTCAGGTTCCGGCGGTCCTTCAATAGGTGAAACCGCTGCCCCCCGGCGGGCGCGATGCCCACCCTGCTGAAACACACGGTGCACACCGAGGTAGGCGGGGCTTCCAGCCCCGCAGATTGGGCGGGCAGGATGCCCGCCCCACCCGGAAGAGAATGCGGGCGAGGATTCCTGCCGTTCAGGAAGGGATGCCTCCCATCAAGGGTAGGTGGGGCCTTTTTGATGCATCGGCATTAGGAAATGCCGATGCTCATCTGATGCGTCGACGTCAGGAAATGCCGATGCTCATAACACCATCACCTCAACAGGGTCAATCCGAAAAATCGAGTGATCGTTTGATGCATCGGCATTAGGAAATGCCGATGCTCATCTGATGCGTCGACGTCAGGAAATGCCGATGCTCATAACACCATCACCTCAACAGGGTCAATCCGAAAAATCGAGTGATCGTTGAGGTAGTAGTTCCTGTGACTTGAGTACAGATAGTCCGCGGCGTCTTTCACCAAGCCTCGTCTCAGCGGGTTTGCGTGTATGTAATCCAGTTTCTGTTTCATCACCTTGTGGGAATAAATGGCTACTCCCTTTGCCCTTTCTTTCCAGACTCGATGAACAGCGGCTCCTCTCGCATGCATCCGGAAAACACCTAATCTCCGTTCTGCCTCCGACCCAGTAGCCCGACCCGACAGCGCGGACTGCGTGTGAGCGACCACCCCACGCGAAATCTTTCGAAGCGAATGCTGCATGAATTTCCGAACACTCTCTCCCGACTCCGATCTTATTATCAAGTGTATGTGCTCCGGCATAATCACGTACGCATTGATCTTGGTCGCGTACTCATCTCGATAGAACTCACATGCCCGGAATATGGATTCTTTGACGGAAATGGGTCTCAATACCGGGAGGAACTCGACCACCGAAGCCGTGAAGAAATAGGCAACTTTGTCCAGGTAAATGTTATGCCATCTGCTCATTGCTCAAGGCTTCGGCAATTCCAATTGCCGAAGCATCAGGGCCCCTCCCGTTGCTGGAGCATCAGGGTATGCCCGCCCTACGAGCATTCAACTCTTCTTTCTCTGCACCGCCAATCTGGCGATTCTGTCAACCAGTTCCGGGAAATCGATACCCAGCGCCTTGGCCCCCATGGGCACCAGGCTTAGAGAGGTCATGCCGGGGAGGGTGTTAACCTCCAGGCAGTAGAATTTCTCATCATCGCCGTATCTGAAGTCAACCCGAGCGTAACCTTCGCATCCCAAAGCCTTGAAAGCCTTCAGACCGGATGCTTGAATCTCCCTGCTTTTCTCCTCGGAGATCTCCGCCGGACAGACATAGTTGCTCTTCCCGTGGGTATATTTGCACTCATAATCATAGATGCCGTGCTCCGGGATGATCTCCACCACCGGCAGGGGCATATCACCCAGGACACCGACCGTCAACTCTCTTCCCGCGATGAAGTTCTCCACCAGAATGCGACTGGAGTACTCTCGGGCGCATTCGAGTGCTTCCTCCAGCTTTTTCTTGTCGCTCACCACGGTCAACCCCACGGTGGAACCCTGGTTATTGGGCTTGACCACGCAGGGGAAGCCGAACTCCTCTTCGATTCTCTTTCTGATCAGGGGCGTATTTGAAGGGTCGAAATCGTCGATCAGAAACCACTCCGGAGTGGGAATGCCCTCGCGTTCGAATATCTTCTTGGACATGGCCTTGTCCATGGCCAGCGCGCTGGCCAGCACGCCGGATCCGGTGTATGGTTTTCCGGTCAGGTCCAGCAGCGCCTGGATGGTTCCGTCCTCCCCCTGGCCGCCGTGGAGGGCCAGGAAGACCACGTCCACCTCTGAGAAATCGAACGAATGTATGGCCTCCAGGGCCGCCTGCTTGCTCTTTCTCTCCAGTTCGGCCAAATCCGGCGGTTTTTGCTTCACTCCTCCCGGCAGATACTCTCCGTCATCAGACAAGAGCTTCTGCCCCTGTGCGGCATCCAAGGCCAGCACCCGATGCCCGGAATCCTTTAAGGCCTTCACTATGGCTTCGCCCGAAGCCAAGGAAACGTCCCTCTCGGCCGACGTTCCTCCCATCAATACTAATATCTTCAATTCATCTCCTTGTGATGCTGTGTCGCTGTTCCGCGGGTCGGATGTCTCACAGATCCGCAGGAAATCCAACCCCTACTATCATTTTGCCATCCGCTCTATCCGGTTCATCCGTTGACCGGTCTTCCTCTGAAAATTCTCAGCAGCCAGATTATGGCTATCAAGATGACCGCCGCTAAGACCACCTTGTTGTAGATCTGCAATATCCGAAGAACCTCTTGCCAGTTCTGCTGAACCTTGAAGGCGAAGAGAAGGATTATCCCGTTCCACAGGACGATGCTGATGGAGGTGTAAATTGTCATCTTCTTCAAACTGACGTTCCCCACGCCTGCGGCCAGCGCCACCACCGATCTTACGCCGGCCAGAAACCGGCTCAAGATTAGCACCTTTTCCCCGTACCTCTTGAACCATCTCTCCACCTTTTCCAGGTGCGCCCGGTCGAATATCCCTTTGCCCCTTTTCAGAAAGAGCTTTCTTCCTTTGCCCTTCCCCAGCAGGTAAAGGATCACCGCGCCGCTCAGGCAGCCGAGACCGGCAGAGAAGAAGACCAAGGGGAAGGTCAGGTGTCCGGTTCCGGCCAGATATCCTCCGGCGAAGGTAACCATATCTCCGGGATAAGGAGGAAATATATTCTCGAAGACGTTGCTCAAGAATATGAAAACGTAGAACCACAATGCCCCGTGTGTCAGAGCCAGGTTCAGAATGTATTCAACCTTGAGCCAAGTGAGTTCGCTCATGTCAATCTTGGTTGATTCATTTCTCCGAAGGTCCCCTCATGGGGCCGGTTTCGAATCTACGGTCATTTCTTATCGACGAGAACCACCGCGTAGGCGGCCATTCCCTTCCCTGCTCCCGCGAATCCCATCCCCTCGGTGGTGGTAGCCTTTACTGACACGCAGTTTATGTCAATCTTCAGGGCATCAGCCAGATTCTCCCTCATCTTCGGGATGTATCCGGACAACTTCGGTTCTTCCGCCACGATGGTCGAATCTATGTTTGTTACCCTGGCATCTTCCTTTTTTGCCAGACCATTTATCTGTGACAGGATTTTCAGACTTGAGATCTCTTTGTACTTCTGATCCTCATCCGGAAAATGCCTTCCCAGATCGCCCAAGGCCAGCGCGCCCAGGATGGCCTCGCCGATGGCATGAGACAGGACGTCTGCATCGGAGTGCCCCAAAAGTCCCTTCTCGTGGGGAATCTTAACTCCCCCCAGGATGAGGTTCCTTCCTTGTTTCAACCTGTGTGCGTCGTATCCGAATCCAACTCTGAGCATCTGCTCTTTCCCAGGGCCGAGGGCCCGTCTTATTCCTCGTGCTCCCCCATGAACTTCTCGGCTATGGCCAGATCTTCGGCCGTGGTTATCTTGATGTTCCGGGATTCTCCTTCAACCACCGTGACCCGGTGTCCCAGTCTTTCCACCAGCATGGCATCGTCCGTCCCTGCAAACTCCTCCTCGATCGCCTTCTCATATGCATCCAGGATCAGAGAGTAATCGAAAACCTGGGGCGTCTGCACCAGCCACAGTTTTCTGCGGTCCAGCGTGGTCACCACCGAATCTCCCTCAACCCTCTTCACGGTGTCTTTGGCTGGAACGGCCAGGATCACCGCCCTCTTTTCCTCACACAGCGCGATCGACTCCGAGATCTTCCGGGGAGAGACAAACGGTCTGACCCCATCATGGATGGCCACCACATTAGTGCTTTTGGGGCACGCTTTCAAGCCCAGATGAACCGAATCCTGTCTTTCTTTGCCCCCGCAGACGATCTTCTTCACCTTCCTGAAATCGTATTCATCCACGATGGCCTCTGAGCAGTATCCCAGGTAATCTTCAGGCACCACCAGGACGATCTGATCAACCACATCGCACGATTCGAATCTCTGCACGCAGTGCGCCAGGATAGGTCTGTCTCCCAGATTCAGAAACTGCTTGGGCAACTTCCCCTCGATCCTGGTCCCTTGTCCACCTGCCACTATCACCGCCACCGCAGTCAAATCAACCTCCGAGTTTTCGATGTCGGATGAATCCGATCGTTACGAATCCCTCTAGGTTTTCATCCGTGACTTTGTCCGTTTCGTTCGCCCCATCCGTTGACCGGTCGTTTGATCTATCCGTTCCATCCGCTCAATCCGTTGACCAGGCTGCTACACGATCAACATCGCATCCCCATAGCTGTAGAAGCGGTACTTCTTTTCGATCGCCTCCCGGTAGGCTTTGAGAATCAGCTCCCTCGAGGCCAGGGCGGAGACCAACAGGAGCAGCGTCGACCGGGGAAGATGAAAGTTGGTTATAAGAGAATCGACCACCCGGAACTTATAAGGGGGATAAATGAATTTCTTGGTCCAGCCCGATTGCGGTCTCATCTCCCCATGCTGAGAGTGTTCCGCTGCGGTCTCCAAGGCTCTGACCGTGGTGGTCCCCACCGCGACTATCCTCCTGCCCTCCTTCCTGACCCGGTTTATTTTTCCGGCCGAGGCGGAATCTATCTCGAACCATTCCGCAGCCAGGGTGTGGTCTTCCGGATGCTCCACCCGCACCGGCCTGAAGCTGTCCCAGCCGACGTGCAGGGTTATGGGTATCAGTTCCACCCCCTTTCTTTCGATCCTTCCCAGCAGTTCAGGGGTGAAGTGAAGCCCTGCCGTAGGAGCGGCTACGGCCCCGGTCTCCCTGGCATAGACGGTCTGGTATGTATTCTTGTCATCTGCCTCCGGCTCTCTCTTTATGTACGGGGGGAGCGGCACCTTTCCGATTCTATCCAGAACCTCGAAGAAATCCCCGTTGAAATTGACCTTTGCCAACCGGCTTCCCGACTCGGTCCGCCCCAATATCTCACAGGTCAGCTTGCTCCGGTCAAATCCGATCAGAGAGCCTTCCGGCACCTTCTTTGTGGGTTTGACCAGAACCTCCCAGAGGCGGTCGCCTACCTCCTTCAAGAAGAAGACCTCCACCTTCCGGTCGTTCCTTTGGTTGGTTCCGAAGACCCGGGCAGGAAAGACCTTGGTCTGGTTGACGACCAGAGCATCGCCTTCTTGCAGGTAGTCGATCACCTGATGGAAGAGCTTGTGGTCGATCCTGTCGCTTTTTCTGTCCAGAATCAGAAGCCGGGAATGATCTCTCTTCTCAGCTGGATACTGGGCAATCAGATCTCTGGGAAGAGGATAGTCGTAGTCTTTCAGCGAAACGCTCATTTCTTGAACCAGAGGAAAAAGGAGGTGAGCAAAAACGATAGGACGATGCTTACCATGATGCAGGTAACCACGGGGAAATGGAATTCGACGTTCTTCTTCTCGATATGTATGTCTCCGGGAAGTTTTCCCAGCACTCCTGCTCTGCCGAGGAACAGCACGATCACGCCTATCAGGATCAGGCAAATTCCCGAGGCTATCAAAATCTTGGCAAAGGTATCGATCCCGGTCATTGCTTGGTGGTTTTGTTCCCAGGCTTGGATCTGCCCTGGATGGCAGGACACAATGTTCTCAAGTTTTCTTCAAGCTCTCCGCCGCTGCCTTCTTGAGATGCCGCTCCTTTTCGCTGAATATGCAGCCACAGTATTTCTGGCTGTAAAGCCCCATGCCTCTGGCCTCATTCTTCCCCTCGTAGAAGCCCGGGCGGAAATCTTCGTACAGGAACCTGATCCCCAAATCCCCGCCTATTTTTACGCCGATCTGTCTTACCAACTCGTGCTTCTGGTAGGGACTGATCAGCAGGGTGGTGGTGAAGGCGTCGAAGCCATTCTCCCTGGCGAAGCTGGCAGTCTTGATCAACCTGATGGTATAACAGAATCGGCAGCGGTTTTCCACGTCCAGAATGGCCACCTTAAGGAATTTCTCCAGATCATACGAATCATTGTAGAAAACCGGAAGCGATTTCGCATCCTCCAGCGTTTTAAGCGCATCCAATCTCTTTTGGTATTCGGTGAAAGGGTGGATATTGGGATTGTACCAATACCCGAACACCTGATGTTCTCTCTCGGAGAGCGACTTGAACGGATGTATGGCACAATTGGCACAGCAGACATGCAGCAGAACCCTCATCCGCCCCACCTCCGGCAAGTCCGCCGTCGGTTGTCCGCCGTCCGCCGCATTGGTCTGCCTTCTGAAATCCGAATCATAATAGCCTTTCCTGTGCTCCTTTTTCCCTGCTGATACCGAGATGCTTATACGCCAGTTCGGTGGCGGTTCTGCCTCTTGGGGTGCGATCCAAGAGCCCCTCCTGAATCAGAAACGGTTCGTATATCTCCTCTATGGTCTCCCCCTCTTCACCCACAGCAACCGCCAAGGTGTTTATCCCCACCGGGCCGCCCTTGAACTTGCGGATGATCACCTCCATTATCTTCTTGTCCATATCATCCAGCCCCAGTTCGTCCACGTCCAGCATCCGCAGGGCATCGAAGGCAACCTGCCGGTCTATCTCCCCCTTTGCCTTCACCTCGGCATAGTCTCGTACCCTTCGCAGAAGCCGGTTGGCCACCCGGGGAGTACCCCTGGATCTTTTGGCAATCTCAAAGGCGCCCTCCTGATCAATCACCACGTTCAGTATCTTTGCCGACCTCAGCACGATCTTATACAAATCCTCCGGTTCGTAATAGTCCAACCTCCCGACCACCCCGAACCGTGCCCGCAGCGGTGAGGTAAGAAGCCCCGCCCTGGTGGTGGCACCCACCAGAGTAAAGGGTTCTATGGGGATCTTATGAAACTGGGCCGCTGCTCCCCCACTTCCCTGTATCTCCACCTTAAAGTCCTCCATGGCAGGATAGAGATACTCCTCCACCACGTGGTTCAGCCGGTGGATCTCGTCGATGAAGAGAATTTCTCCTTTTTCCAGGTTTGTGAGAGGGCCTGTCAAATCTTTTGGCTGCATCAATACCGGGCCGGAGGTGCTCTTGATGTTGGTCTCCATCTCTCTGGCAATTATGTGCGCCAGGGTGGTCTTGCCCAGACCGGGCGGTCCGTAAAAGAGAACGTGATCCAAAGCCTCTCTTCTCTTCTTGGCCGCCTGAATGAAAACATTCAGGTTCTCCTTAAGCTTCCTCTGGGCTATGAACTCGTTGAGGCTTTTGGGCCTCAGGGTGAGATCATACTCCAGCTCATCTTCCATGACACCCGGAACAGTTACTCTTTGCCGCAAAGCCTGTTTCTCCTCTTACCGTTCTATCCAGCCTGCAGGTTTGTCTGTCCGCGACCTTCTCAACGCCAAGCTTCCGGACTCGCTTACCCGCTGCGCTTCAGAGCCTTCTTTATCAATTCCTCGACCGGAAGTGCTTCCTTTGCATCCGCGACCACTCTCTCCAGCGCCTTCTTCGCCTCTACCTTTGTGTAACCCAATGACATTAAGGCGAGCGCCGCCTCATCCGCCGCCGGATATGCAGCGCCATCCCTCCCGGCCACGACCTTCGTACCGCCCAAATCCATTTTGGACAGCTTCTCCTTCAACTCGACTACCAGCCGCTGAGCGGTTTTCCTGCCGACCCCCGAGATGGTGGTCAAAGCATCCAGATCCTCCTGCAAAACCGACCTCTGAAAGCCATCCGCCGGAATACAGGAGAGAATGCCCAAAGCCACCTTCGGGCCAACGCCGTTCACCGAGATCAACAGCTCAAACAGGGCCTTTTCCTGCCTGGTGGAAAACCCGAAAAGCTTCAGCTCATCTTCACGCACCTGCTGATGCGTGAGCACTTTGACCATCTGACCGATCTCGCCCAAGTTGCTGTAGGTGGAGATGGGGATATTGACGGAGTACCCCACCCCGTTCACCTCCAAGATCAGGAAGGTGGGATTCTTCTCGACCAGTTTTCCTTCCAGGTATGCGATCAATCTCGTGCTCCGCAGCTATCTAGTTCTCTGGACTCTTCGCGGCCGTCGCGATTCTCAAATCTCCGGCAATTTTAGGTAACCTGCCGGCCATGTCAGCACTTGGACATTTTCGCCTGCATCCTTGCGTCGCGTCTGATTCTCTGGGCATGGCACAGGGCCACGGCCAGAGCGTCAGAGGCATCCAGCGGCTGGGGCGGATCTTTCAACCTCAAAAGCTTCTTTACCATGAACTGCACCTGTGACTTGGCTGCATTACCTGTGCCCGCCACCGCGCACTTGACCTCCTTGGGAGAGTACTCACCTACGGGAATGCCCGATTTCGACGCTGCCAGAATGGCCACCCCCCGTGCCTGCCCCATTACCAATGCCGACCTTGCATTCTTGCTGTAAAAAGTCTCCTCGATGGCAAACTGCCTGGGGTGATGCTTTTCTATCACCTTAGTCAATCCTTCAAATATCTCCCTCAGCTTCTCCGGGAGTGCAGCATGATTAGCAGGCTTGATAACTCCGCTCTCTACGTAGGTATTCTCTTCGCCGTCAGAGTTTACTATACCGTAACCGGTTACGTTACTCCCCGGATCCACCCCCAGGATTATCACCATATCCTCTCTTCTCATTATCCCTGCCGACTGAGAACTGCCAACTGCAAACTGACTACGCGCTCATCTTCTCCATTATCTCGATGTCGATGTCGAAGTTGGCATACACCTTCTGCACGTCGTCGTGATCCTCCAAATCCTCCATCAGCTTGAGCATCTGTTCTGCCTGTCTGCCCTCAAGTTTTATGGTGGTCTGGGGGATCATAGTCAACTCCGCCTCGTTCATGGGGACGTTCTTCCCGTCCAATGCCTTTCTGACTGCGTCGAATTTCTCGAAAGGGGTCACCACCTCGAAGTAGTCTTCCTCGGACGACATGTCGGAGGCGCCGGCCTCCAGCGCTATCTCCAGCAGTTGATCTTCGTCCACCTTTCCCCTGTCCACCTGAATGACGCCTCGCCTGTCGAACATCCATCCCACGCATCCCACCTCTCCCAAGTTCCCCCCGTGTCTGGCGAAGATGTTCCTGACCTCGGAGACGGCGCGGTTCTTGTTGTCGGTCAACGTCTCCACCAACACCGCCACACCACCGGGACCGTAACCCTCGTATTTGACCTCCTCGTAGGATACTCCGGGAAGCTCGCCCGTTCCCTTCTTTATGGCCTTCTCGATATTCGCCGCGGGCATATTTGCCGACTTGGCGGCTTGAACGGCGCTTCTGAGGCGGGCATTCGCATCGCGATCTCCTCCACCGTCTCTCGCGGCCACGGTGAGCTCCTTGATCAGCTTGGTGAACATCTTTCCCCGTGCCGCGTCTGCCTTGCCTTTTTTGCGTTTTATCGTGCTCCATTTAGAGTGTCCGGACATTCTGACCTCCTTCTCTCTTCTGGATTTTCTTCCCTTGGCATCCCCACATGGCCCCCCTTGCATCCAAAACCGAATTCGCCTCACCCAGCCACCGAAAAGGGCAACCGGGTTCGTTCGTTCACTAAGTTAATACGCGCCCCGGCAAAAGGCAACACAAATCTAATTCCCCAGATCCTCCGCCTTACCCACGACAGCTCGCAAGAAAGCGCGCAGAAATCGACTCGTTCCATCGGGCAAGTCTCGAAGATAGTTGTATAGGTATTGACAAACCGATTTTTTTGCCCAATACTCAGGAAACGAGATCGCAAGATCGAATGTTGAAACAATCAGGTCGACCAGAGAAGTATCATTATATGGAGGAGGACGACATGTATACGAGAGGATATCTCATTCTTGCCCTTCTAATCGCATGCTTATGCGCGCCAAGCACGTTTGCCCAGACCGGGACCATCACCGCCGATTCCATCATCCATAAGGTGACCCAGACCATGAACCCGGCGCAGTCCGAGGGCAAGATGAAGATGACCATACAGACCACCTCCAGGAAGACCCGCACCTTTCTCTACCTGGCCTACGCCAAGAACTACGGTGAGAAGACGCTGATGAAGTACCTGGAACCCAGCCGGGTGAAGGGACAGGCCATCTTGATGCTGAACAACGCCGACGATATCTGGGTCTATTTTCCCCGTACCCGCAGGGTCAGGAAACTGGCCACCCACGCCAAGAAACAGAAGATGGAGGGAAGCGATTTCTCCTACGAGGACATGGGGGCCGGAAATGCCTTCATCGACGAGTTCGACTCCCAGCTTCTGGGAGAGGAGAAAAAGGAGGGAGAGCTCTGCTACCAGCTCCAATTGACGCGAAAACCGAAGAGCACCTCCGGCTACTCCAAACTAATTATGTGGGTGGATAAGGAGGACTTCGTCCCCCTGGTGATCGATTACTACCACGATGATGATCCCACCCTGTTGGAAAAGGAACTGGTCTGTGGCGAGATCAAGATTATCGACGACATCCCCACGCCCATGCAGGTGGTGATGCACAATAAACTGGACCGAACCCAGACCGGCATGGAGATGGTGGAGGTAACGTACAAGGTGGATTTGGATGACGATCTCTTCACCGAAAGGGGGATGAAAAAATGAGAAGACTGCTCAATGTAATCGTTCTCTCTTTCTTGCTGCTTCCCCCGGCGAGCGCGCAAGACCTGGATATATTCGGATATTTCGAGCCGCAGTTCAATCTGGTGTCCTGGGATGATGACTCCTATCAGCTTCAGTCAAACAAACTGCGGGTCGATCTGAGAAGCCATCTCGACGAAGACATTGAGTTCGGGGCAAACTTCGACTGGATAGTCTATCATGGAAAGCGGGAATGGAATTACTGGGATTTCATCCCGCAAAGGGTCACCTCGAGGTACCATCCTCTGCGGCGGGAGCGTTACGGCTTCCGCTTTGATGATCGCAATTTTTTGGATAACGCGTATCTGCGCCTCTGTTTTCCCTCTTTCGACCTGATGGCGGGAAAGCAGCAGATATCGCTGGGGACCGGTTACGCCTGGAATCCTACCGACGTCTTCAATGTCAAGGATCTGACCGATCCGACCTATGAGCAGCCCGGACATAATGCTATCCGTATCGATTGGCCGCTTGAAGGAGGGTTCGGCCTCCTGGCTTTGTATTCACCCGAAGCGGACTGGGAGACTTCGGGGAAACTTCTGCGCCTGAAAGGACGCTGGCAACATTTCGACTTCTCGGTCATCGGAACCGAGACGGAATGGGGCGTGACCGACTACGAATACGCATTCTTCAACCTCCTCACCCTTCACAGGCGCCGCCTTTTGGGGGGCGACTTCGCCGGCGAGCTTCTGGGACTGGGTGTATGGGGAGAGGGAGCCTACGATTTCGTTGAAGATTTCGAGGATTTCTGGGAGCTGCTGATCGGGGGCGATTATACGTTCGACTCAGAAGTCTACATTCTGCTGGAGTTCTACCATCATTCACTTGGCAAATCCGATTACCGGGACTACGATCTGAACGATTGGCTGCGCTTTTTCTACCAGGAACAGAAGAGCCTCACCCGCGATCAGGCATACTGTTTGATCCAGTACCCGCTCACCGATCTATTGAAGATCGGCGGCTCGACGCTGATCAGCCTCTCCGACGGCAGCATCGCTCTGGTCCCAACACTACTCTACAGCTTCCATGAGAATATCGAATTCACCTTGATCGGTAACGTCAACTTCGGCGAGGAGGGCAAGGCTTACGGCAGCAGCCAGGGATATAGCCTGCTCTTGCGCAGCCGGGTCTACTTTTGAGGCTTGACCTCTCTTAATCCCCCTCTCCGTGGAACGGAGAGGGGGACACAGGGGGAGAGGTCCTGGAGGAATCAACTATGCGAGACAAACTCCTGGCATCATGGGGAAAATTCACCGCGACTAAATCGGGATGGGTGGTGGCCGGAATACTCATCCTGGCTCTTCTGGCCTCCGTCTCGGCAAGCAGGCTGGCAGTGACCATGCGCTGGTCGGACCTGCTTCCGCTCGAAGACCCCATGGTCCAGGAATTCGACAGGATCATCAAGGAGTACACCAACGCCTCCAACTCCATTATCCTGGTACAGGGGCCGGAGCATCGGATCAAGGATTTTGCAGAGGCGACCGTGCCGCAGGTGGAGAATCTCTCTGAGTACGTCGACCGGGTGCACTACAAGATCGACGAGGAGTTCCTTAGGCAGCACGCCTTGATGCTGGCCAAGACCAAGGATTTGAAGAAGACCGTGACGGTGTTCTCCGACCTGAATCTCACTTCCCTGTTGACCCACATCAACGACAATTTCGAGGAGACCTACATTGCCGATGAGGAAGCGCTATCCACCAAAGAGAAGGAGGATGAGGCGGTTCGCTACCTGGACGGACTCCAGTTCTGGCTGCGAACCATGGACCGGTACGTGGGAGACCCTGCCGGCACAACCGGGGCGTTGGCCGACTCGGCCGTCGACCGATTCTTAATCGGCGATCCCTACTTCATCTCCCAGGACAAAAACGTCCTGCTGATAATGGTGGAGCCGACCTTCTCCGTGATGGACATCGACATGGCCGTGGCCTCCACCGACTCCATGCAGGCCATCCTGGACCGGATGCTGCCCGACTTTCCCCAGGTTCAGGCCGGACTCACCGGAAACATGCCACTCCAGCGGGACGAGATGGTCTACTCCATGAAGGACCTGCAGACCACCTCCGTGGTGGCATTGATCCTGGTATTGGTCTTCTTCATCCTATCTTTTCGCATGTGGACCGCTCCATTGCTGGCCGGGGTCAACCTGATTCTGGCCATCATCATCGCCGCAGGGGTCGGTGCGCTCCTGCTGGACAGCCTGAATATCATGACCTCTATGTTCGCGGTGATCTTGATCGGGCTGGGAATCGACTATTCCATCCACATCATCTCGGTCTACAACGAACGCCGGGCCATGGGAGAAGACCCGCCCGAGGCCATGCGGCAAACCCTCCTCCGCTCGGGCGCGGGAATAATGACCGGCGGCATCACCACCTCGGCAGCCTTCTTCACCCTGATGATAGCCACCTCCCGCGGCATCAAGGAGATGGGTCTGATTCTGGGCCTGGGCATCCTCAGTGCCATGATTACCACCTTAGCAGCACTCCCAGCTTTCCTGGTACTGAGAGAGAGGATCGTGGAGCGAATCGGCCGAAGGCCGCCACGTCCCAGAAGTGTCGAATTCAAGGTATTGGAGAGATTCGGGGAGCATCAGACCCGCAGGCCGGTTTTGTTCTTGATCATCGGAATACTATTGACCGGTTTCTTCGTCTATCAGGCGCTTCACTCCGAGTACGATTACAACTATCTGAACATGGAACCCAAAGGGCTGGCCTCAGTCGAGCTGCAGGACGTCATGATCGAGGCTTTCGACTTAAGCCCCGACTTCGCCATGATGACCACCTCGTCTGTGGAGGAGTCCAGGGAGATCGCAGAGAAGGCCAAGGAGGTTGCCTCCATCAGCATGGTGGAGAGCATATCCGAATACGTGCCGTCCGATTCTCAGCAGCAGGAAAGGCGGGTGCATCTGCTGAAGATTCGCGATTACCTTCAGACAAACACCACTAATCTTGGCCTGTCGGAAAACAGTCTCCCTCAGCTATTGGAACAGCTGGAACGACTCGACATGAACATCTACGAGCTGGCCCAGCTCTCCTTCACCGGCGGCCAGGACAAGGTGGATGCGAAATGCAAGCAGATCGTCGGTGATCCCGAAAACCCGGACGACGTAAGCACGATTCTGCAATTGGTGGATAAGCTTGCAGAAGATCCCGCATCCGCTGTCAGCGGGCTGAACCTGTTCCAGAAGCAGTATGTACCCCCCTTGAGGGATAGGGCCTACCGGATGGCGAATCCTGAAACCATTTCTTTGGAGACATTGCCCCAGACTATCAAGCAGCGATTCGTAAACCAGGCCGGTGACAAGTTCTTAGTCACCATGTATCCCAAGGAGATGGTCTGGAATCTCGAATTCCTGCGCATCTTCACCCAACAGTTGGAGCGGATCGATCCCAGGATATCCGGAACGCCCCCTCTTATGCTCCGACTCATCGACTACGTGGCACGGGACGGGCTTCGGGCCACCCTGTTGACCATTCTGGTTGTCCTCCTCTTTCTGTGGCTTGACTTCCGCAGCCTGAAGATGGCGCTTCTGGCCATGATCCCTCTTATCGCCGGAGGCTTCTGGATGGTCGGTCTGATGAAATCCTTTGGCATGATGTTCACCATGGTCAACCTGATGGGAATTCCCATGATCGTAGGGATAGGCATCGACGATGGGGTCCACCTTCTTCACCGTTATCGGATCGAAGGACTCACCAAGACTCCCATAGTGCTGAAAAGCACCGGGAAGGCCATAATGCTCACCTCCATTACCACCATGGTGGGCTTCGGCTCACTGATGCTGGCCAAGTACCGGGGTTTCGGCAGCTTAGGTTCCCTCCTGGTATTGGGCGTCTTCGCCTGCTTCATGACCACCGTGCTCTTGCTCCCCTCGATTATCGGCATCATCACCCGTCACCACAAGCCGTGAATGGCGGTGGGGGCGGGTGTGGTTCCCTCTCCCTCTTATGGGAGAGGGCCAGGTCGAAGATCCCGCCACAGGCGGGGGAGAGGGTCAAGACACAGACATTTCTTTCCCTGTTAGATTCTTGAGGACACCGTGATTCCATCCCGGTGGATCCTCGCAACTCTTAACCTGCCGTCGGTTGTTGTAGGGGCAACTCATGAGCTGCCCCTACGGGACACCAACCAACAAGAAAAACGCGTCAAGTGCCGGTCATCTGAGGGCACCGGGATTGCGTCTCGGTGAATCTTCACGATGCAACCCCAAACACAGGTCTGCCGCCAGAATCAGCTTAATCCGTCCGGACGGACGCCCGTCTGGGCGTTTCATCAGCTGTGAATGCCTGAAAGGGATGTGGGGCTCCGTTGCATCGCACACGACGGTAGCAAATGCAGAAAACGTTTGCTCCCCCAAAGGAAGATGGTTATTTTAGAGCAGCTCAACAGAGAAATGACCGAAGAGCCATCCGATCACAAGGGAGGAGATAATGAACATCTTCATTACCGGTGCTACCGGCTTCATCGGCAGTCACGTGGCAAAACGCCTCGCCGGGACGGATCACAAGCTTGTCTGCCTGGCCAGGCCAAGCAGTGACGTCAGTGAACTTGAAAAGCAGGATGTCACCATAATCAAAGGCGACGTAACCGACAAAGATTCGTTACTCGAAGGGATGAAAGGCTGCCAGTGGGTGATTAATTTAGCCAATCTCTACTCCTTTTGGGAACCCGACAAGAGAATCTTCTTCGACGTTAACGTCACGGGCACTCGCAACGTGATGGAGTGCGCGCTGGAAACAGGCGTCACCAAGGTGGTGCACGTAAGCACAGCCGGGATTTACGGCAAGCCGGCCGAGTGTCCTTTTTGCGAGGACAACCAGGTCGGTCCGCAGCGATTCAGCGAGTATTTCCGCACCAAGTACGAAGGAGATCTGATCGCCTGGGAAATGCACGAGAAAAAGGGACTCCCGGTTCTCATGATTTATCCCGTGGGCGTCTTAGGCGCCGGTGATCCCAAACCTACCGGCAAATACATCCAAGACCTGATTGACGGCCGTGTTCCGGCCAGGGTCTTGGAGGACTCTACCTTCACCTTCGTACACGTGAAAGACGTGGCCGAGGCCATCGTACGGGCGGCGGAGAAGGAGGGGAACATCGGAGAGAAGTACCTGGTGGGCACACAGAGACTATCTTGGGGGGAGATCAGCCGGATGATCAGCGAGATCTCCGGGGTAGCCCTGCCAAAGATGCGTATGCCCGATTTTCTGACCATGTTCAACGCCAGGTTCCTCACACTGGTGGCCAACGTGATCAAGAAACCTCCCTTGTGGAACATGGCCATTGACCAGATCCGGACCATGAAAGAGGGCGTCCAGGTCGATGGGAGCAAGGTGGAAAGAGAGCTGGGCATAACGTATACACCTGTCCGCGCTGCTCTCGAGGAAGCCATCGCATCGTACCGATAGCGGATTGGAGTTTCCAGCAAGCCAGAGACTCTGGCCAGGGAGGCGTAAGTGAAACAGTTTGCGAACCTCAAATCCCTCTATAATCATCTGGAGGAATTCGCCGCCGACTACAAAAGTGATCACGAAATCGGAAGTCTGTTCCAAAAGTTGAGAGACCGCAAACATAAGGAGAAAGACTCTGACCAGACTGAAAAAGCTCAATGGGAGGTGGATTTCTTCAATTTCGTACTGACTGACGGGGCGCTTAAGCCCACATTCACGTGGACCGACGAAAAGGGTAAAATCGTCGAGTATCCAACCCTCCGCGAATTCGACGCAAGGAAGTACGAATATCTGATCGCCAGATTTCGTGCTACGTGCAACCCTTTGCTGAAGGCACGCTATTCCCAGATACTCTGGTGCAGCCCAGCAAAAAAACACAGGAAGTACGCGAGCGTGGCTGTGGAATCGCACCTGAAGCTTGTACAATTGCACGAACGAAAGGACAAGAAGGGCCCCCAGGGACATTACGGCCTAGACATTCGGACCGCGATTCGGAACGCCTACTTCATCTCTCGCAAGGCAAAATGCAAAATCGCCAAGGTGAGATCGGAGGCAAGAAGGCTGGTCCTCAAATTCAATTTCAAAAGTGGCTCTTCCTTTGCCATTCGAGCCAATGTGATCAGCTTGATGCTCGAAAACAGGAAGGACTTCAGCGAAAAGAGCTTCACTGGATTCGAGACGATCTGTTGGCGAGTGGCGAATTCCTTGAGGAAATCCGGAAATCACCACGCCGCAATAGACATGCTTGAACTTGGCGAGAGAGTCGAGCAGAGAACGGGCAACACGACGCACAATTGGCGACGCCGGATCGCTGAATTGTGGGAGGCCTTGGTCGCCGAGGCAGACAAAAACCCAATTCTAGCCGGCAGCCATTACCTGGAACGCGCCATAGAAAGCTACAAGTTACTTGGGTACAGGACTAAAGTCGCTCTTTTGGAGGAGAAATACAGCCAGCTGAAGGCCTCCATGCAATTGACTGAAACAAGCACACCCGTGGATCTGACACAGCACCTGAAAAGATGTAGGCACATAGCCGCAGAAATCGTAAAGAGGGAATCTACGCTGGGTCTTATAAAGCTCTTGATGCTGGATAAAGCACTCTTGCCTACCTACAAGTCGATGCAGAAGCGGAACGAGGAGAGTCGGAAGTACTCCGTGATCCCGCACCTTTTCCATACTGAGGTCCTCGACCAATCCGGGCACCCGGCCCAGCATTTCACAGATGCAGACGAAAGGGAGTATTACGGAATTCTTCGGGAATACTATTGGGAGCTCAAATTCAACAAGATGCACTTAATAGACGAAATACTCCTAACCGCTATTCGCGAGAACAAGCTGTCATCCCGAAGCCTGCTCACCTTCCTCAAAAGGCATTCTTGGCTCGGCAAGAACATCAGCAAGCAAGTGGCAAACAGAAAAGTCGGTTACACTTGGTTGAGTGTGATTGCGCCCGCCATCCAAGAATACTTCTCACAGATGCAGTACTATTTCGCCGATCCAGACTACCTGCCCCAGTTGGTGCTGTGCCTTGATTCTCTCACTCTGAAGTTTGAGGGGTTGTTCAGAGATATTTGCGAGTTCTCAGGCACACCGACCTCTTACGTCACGAAGGACAGAAAGGGTAGACCCGTGAGAAGAGAAAAACCTGTCCATATGCTTCTGTATGAGAAGACAGTCGAGTCGCTTTTCGACACGGATGATCTGCTGTTCTTTCGCTTCCTGTTGGTGGAGAAAGCAGGCTTTAATCTTAGGCACAGAGTCGCCCACTGTCTGATGTTGTTCCAAGACTACGCGGTGCCATATGTACACCTCTTGATACTGGCGCTCCTTAAGCTCGGCAGGTACGATTTCGCCCCAGCGGTAGACCCTGATGCTCCCGAAGCTACATAAAACGTCTATTTCTCGGGCATTGTTCAGTTGAGCCAAGGACGCTTCTCCTACCAGGTGAAAAATTTCACAAAATCTTCTTGCTAAGGAGTGTGCGTTTTGGTATATTCTGAAGGTCGCAGAACTTTCTGAAAGAGGAACATCAATATGGAAATCGATCTGAAATACGGCAGGGCGCACAAGCAACTGAAGCTAAATGATAAAAACGTAATCGGCGTTCTCAAGCTCAAGGAATCCTCCGGCATCGCTGATGTCATCAAGGCCGAGAAGGAAGCCTTGGCCAATCCTATCGGATCGAAAAAGCTATCCGAGATTGCCAAAGGCAAGAAGACAGCCTGCATTGTCGTTTCAGATTATACGCGCGGCTGTCCATACAGCAGGCCCGGCTTCAATCTCCTCCTCCCCCTCATCGACGAGCTGCATGCGGCTGGAATCAAGGACCAGGACATCAAGTTCCTGGTGGGCACCGGAGCGCACAGGGCACACACCAAGCAGGAGGATATCGACAACTTCGGTCAGGTGATTGTAGACAAGTATGAGGTCATCAGCCACGACTGCGACAAGAACAACGTCTCGCTGGGCACTCTTTCCACCGGAAACGAGCTTCTCATCGACAAGGTCTGGGTAGATGCAGACGTGAAGGTGATGACCGGATTGATCACCACCCATTATTTCGGCGGCTTCTCCGGCGGAAGGAAGGGAATACTTCCCGGAATCGTGGCCCGCGAGACCGTCCGCAAGAACCACGCCATGATAGTCAACCCCGACGTAGATATCGCCAAGACCAAGGGGAATCCCATCTCCGATGAGATGGACCAAGCCGCCCACAAAGCGGGCGTGGATTTCCTCTTGAACGTGGTGATAAACGACAAAAAGGAGATCGTGAAGATAGTGGCAGGTGATCTGGATGAAGCTCATGAGCGGGGCTGGAAGGCATGCCGCGATCTGTATCTGGTGCCGTTCAAGGAAAGGGCCGATGCTGTCTTTGCCTGCGCCGGGGGATACCCCAAGGACGTCAGCCTGTACCAGTCGCAGAAGACCATCAACAACGCCAAGCTGGTGCTAAAAGACGGCGGCACCATCGTGCTGATCTCCGAGTGCAGCGAGGGAATCGGATCGGATACCTTTGCCAAGTGGCTGGCAGATGCCTCGTCGCTGGACGAGCTTCTCAATACCGATCCGGCCAAAATTGTGGTGGGTGGTCATACTGCAGTCGGGAACGCTAAGGTTCTCAAGAAATTCGACATACTGGTGGTCTCCTCAATTCCCAAGCAAGAGCTGGAAACTAGGTTCTACAAGCACGCAGAAGGAATAGGGCAGGCCATAGAGTGGGTCAAAAAAGAACACGGAGAGGATTTCAGAGCATACGTTATGCCGCAGGGGGGATTGATTTATCCCTGCCCGGAAGGAGAGGTCTGCTCTCCCTGAACTTCGGGATGAGTCGGGCCGGTTTTGCCCTTACCCTGTCTATTGAAGAGAATCCAATTAACCTTTAACCTACTTTCAATGAAGGAGTGACACGATGGCAGACACTTACGTTGATGACGTAAAGCTGGCCAAGTTCTGCACCGAGGTCTTTGTCAGGTTGGGCGTGCCCCGCAAGGATGCCCAGGTCACCTCGGACGTTCTGGTGGCTTCCGACTTGAGGGGAATTCCCTCTCACGGCGTTGCCCGGCTGATGAGATACGTTGACGGTATAAGAGCCGGAACCATCCTCCCCAAGGTCAAGCCCAAGATATTGAAAGAGAGTTCGACTACCGCGGCTATCGATGCCAAGCATGGCCTGGGTCAGCCGGCCGGGTTCTTCGGCATGAATCTGGCCATCAAGAAGGCCAAAAGAAGCGGGGTTGGATTCGTGACGGTGAGAAACAGCAACCATTATGGCATTGCGGGATACTATTCCATGATGGCGCTGAAGAACAACCTAATCGGCATCTCCATGACCAACTCGGCTCCCTTGGCCGTTCCCACCTTTGGCCGGGCCAGCATGATCGGAACCAATCCCATAAGCGTGGTGGCCCCTGCCAGCAAGGAGAGGCCGTACGTGCTGGATATGGCTACTACCGTGGTTCCCAGAGGCAAGCTGGAAGTGTTGAATCGTTTGGGCAAGCCGCTGCCTTTGGGCTGGGCCGTGGATGAAAGGGGAATTCCCACCACCAATACGGCCCGAGTGTTGGACAACATGGGCAAGGCTGCCGGCGGGGGAGTGCTCCCCTTGGGCGGCGCAGGCGAAGACTTGAGCGGACACAAGGGATACGGCATGTCTCTGATGGTGGACATGTTCTCCGGCGCGCTCGCCGGGGCGGATTACGGTCCCTGGGTTAAGACCAAAAAGAAAGACGGAAGCAAGGGATTCATCAACGTGGGACACTTCTTCGGCGCGATAAAGATAGACAACTTCATCCCCTTGAGAAGATTCAAGGGCATAATGGATGAGATGCTGGGAGGTCTGAAACACTCCGATAAGGCCAAAGGCGAGAAGAGAATCTTCATCCACGGGGAGAAGGAGTTCGAGAAGTACGATATGCACAAAAAGAAGGGCGTTCCTCTCCAGGAGAAGGTGGTCGCGGCCCTCAAGGGCATCTCCAAGGAGTTAGGCATCCCTTATAACATCAAGAAGTAGATTGACCCACAAGCCCCCTGCCGGCGGCGGGGGGCTTTTTTTAACCCATTCGCGTTCCGTGTCCGCTTTGCGCCCGGCGGCAAGTCACGATTCAGGTCTTTGTACCCGCAGACTTCAGCCTGAGAGGTTTTGTCCGTCGAGAAGCAGCGAGTTATGTCCGTGCGAGCGGCTTCGATTACAAGATACCGTTATGAAATGACTTTAGTGCGGAGAGGTGCAAAAGATAGGGTGATTCACCGCCCCGTAATTCTAAACAGGACTATTTCAGTTACGTATAAAGTAGAAGTCCAAATATACGAATAGCATTCCATGATTTGTCGAATTCTCTGAGAAAGGCGAGCCATGAACAGCAGCCAGGAAAAGGAATTGAGAAAGCTGTTTGAGAAGGACCAACTGCTGATTACTCCCGAGGAGAAACTCTGTTACTCCTACGATGCAACCGCCAAGAGTTATCTGCCCGACGCGGTGATACTTGCTCACTCCACCGAGGATGCGGTCAAGGTGGTCGAATTCGCTCATCGTCACAAGATGACCGTCATACCCCGGGGGGCGGGTTCAGGTTATACCGGGGGAAGCCTGCCTCTCAAGGGCGGAATCGTGATCAGCTTCGAGCAGATGAACCAGGTGCTGCATCTGGACAAGCAGAAGAAGTACGCAGTCGTTCAGCCGGGAATGTTCAACCAGCAGTTCGCCGACTACGTGGACAAATTCGGGCTGATCTATCCCCCCGATCCGGCCAGCCTCAAGTTCTCCACCTTGGGGGGAAATCTGGCTGAATGCGCCGGAGGACTGAAAGGACGCAAGTATGGTGTGACCAAGAATTACGTTTTGGGGGTGGAAGCCGTCCTGGCCGACGGCCAGGTGATCAAAACCGGGATTCTGGATGAGAGCGGGGGAGCCTCATACGATTTGCAGGGGGTTTTGGTCGGATCCGAAGGAACCCTGGCCGTGATCACCAAGATCGCACTCAGGCTGCTGGACAAACCCCGATTCGAGAAGACCGTTCTGGCCACCTTCGATAGGATGGAGGACGCCGCCGAGGTGGTGGCGGCCATAACCGCCGCCGGGGTGATACCCTCGGTGCTGGAGTTCATCGACGGTGATACCTTGGAGTGTGTGCTCGATTATGTGAAACTCGAGGGGATAGAGAAATCCGAGGCGGTGCTACTAATCGAGGTGGATGGAAACGATCCCTCCGAGGTGGATGAGGAATTCGAAGAGGTTCTGCAGATTTGTAAAGACAACAACTCGAAGAGCCTTCAGGTGGCTCAGGCCAAAGAGGACAGCGAGATTCTGTGGAAGGTGCGAAGATCGATCTCAGCCTCGCTCCTTAAGATTGCCCCCACCAAGGTGAACGAGGACGTATGCGTTCCGGCCAGCCAGTTGCCCGCCATGGTGAAAAAGATTAAAGAGATTTCGGAAAAGCATAAGGTGAGCATAAACAACTTCGGGCATGCCGGAGATGGAAACCTGCACGTCACCTTCATGTGCGATTCCCGCAACACCGAGCAGATGGAGAGGGTGGAGAAGGCGGTGGATGAGCTATTCGAGGAGACCCTGAAGCTCGGGGGAACCCTCTCCGGCGAACACGGAATAGGGGTCACCAAGTCTAAGTATCTGGAGTGGGAGGTCGGAAAAGAGGGCATTGAACTGATGAGAAAGGTCAAATCGGCCTTCGATCCGGACAACGTCATAAATCCAGGAAAAATCTTCACGTAGTATCTCATACAAAATAAGGGAAACATCACGCCGGAAGGCGGCGGGTGCCCCCCACCCGCCGCCTTCTTTATATCCCGGTTCCCCAAGCTCCCAGGCGGAGACGAGCCGGAATCGTCCTGTCAGTGCGAGGACCCGCAGAGGACGAAGCAATCTCATCAAACTGCCACCTCCGAGGGGTGGCTACGCTACGCTTGTAATGACCTCAAGAAGCCGCTCCCAGGTTCCCTCTCCCTGTGGGAGAGGGACAGGGTGAGGGTGGCGTGCAACTGCCCCCCACCTTAGTTTTCCCAGACGGGTTTTCGACTCCCCCAAAATAGGGAGAGTGGCAAATGGTCATTGCGAGGACCCGGAGGGGACGAAGCAATCTCATAGTACTGTCACCAGAGGAAGGCTGAACAGCCTCGCCCTTCACTGTCTGGTTGAGGATTCCTCTGGCAATGACCATAACAGAGGTCTATTCGAGGTTCCCTCTCCCTCTGGGAGAGGGACGGGGTGAGGGTTCCGTATAACTGCTCTCTCCCCTTGGTTCTCTCCCCAAAGCGGCGAGGAGAGCAAAAGGTCATTGCCAAGACTCGTAGGGGCCGCGTTCACGCGACCCGTGCCTACGGCAGAGTCAAGGATGAAGAATGGAAGTGACTGGAATCAGAACCGGCTTAGGAGCTTTATCTCAAAGCCGTCCAGGGCTGGTTTCTCCACACATACGCCCCCGGCGCAAACCTTGCCCTTGCGTCTCGAGCCGACGCTTAAGCTCAGGTTGTGATTCTCACCCAATGAGAGATCAAGTGTGGCGATAAGCCAGTCCCTTCTCCCCTCCCACGTCTCACTAACCTCCCACTCCGTGGTCCGCTCGTGGGTCAGGGTAATCGAACCAACCGAGGACTGGGAAAGTGAGAGCGACAGGATTTGATCGTAGTAGGTAAGCTTATCGTTAAACTTGTCGGTGTAAAGATGTTCAAGTATGAAGTTGAGGTTACTGTAGTCCGAAAGATAATAGACCAAATCGACCACCGGAGCCAAGCGCACAGGTTCTCCCTCCTCCTGTCTGTTCTCCTGTCTGCTGAAACCACCCTTAATGGTCGCTCGATCCAGGTAATCGTACTCAAACTCCCCGTAGGCCTCGGAGAAGACCATTTCGTCCTCGTGGTCCATGCTGTGGCTGTAGTTGGCCAGAACCGATAGCCCCTCCAAGGGAGAGCCGGTAAGCTCGGCCTGAATCCCTCTTTCATCGACGTATGCCGGCTCGTAGGCGTGCCGGTTCAGCAGGGTGTACATATGGTCCCTGGCCAGAGGTGGAGGGTTGTTCAGGGTTACGTTCTGGTTGGGGTTGAAAAAGTAGAGATCGTCATAATCCTTATACTCCAGCGCCAGCCCCAGACCCGGGGTATACAGGTTGGCCGAAACGTAGATTCCTTCCCCCTCTTCCGGAGTGTATGGGAGCCGCGGGTTATACTTCCTGGCGTACTCGGCATACAAATCGACATTGGGTAGGCTCAGGCTGACGTTCCCGCCGGCCAGCCTGACCAGCCCGAAGTCGGTAATATGGGTGCGAAGGTAAGTCCCTCCTGCGCTCATCCAATCGGTGACCGCAACTCTGCCGTCGGCCGCGTGCAGCGGATCGCTGAGCCTTTCATACCTCCCCGCCGCCGTCCCGCCCAGCAGGGTCAAATGAAACCCCTCGAAATCGATGGTCCCCTTCACTCCGTCCAGATTGTTGTCGTATCTTAAGTCCCGATTCTCATACGAGCGAAGGATCAGGCCTCGTCCGAAGATGACGTAGTAGTTGCCGGCGGTCAACTCCAGAAACTCGCTGGAGAGCTGGATATTTCTGAAGGAGAGCTTCTCCCAACTCACCCCCCAGTCGTCCGGCTGATGAGCCTCGTATCGTAAGTTCGCCGAGTAGATGTCCCAGCCAAGATCGACATCGGTCCAGTTGTGAAGAATATCCTGGTGGGTCTTTCTGTCGGAAGAGAACTCCAGTTGATTGCTGGCGCTGATCGACCAGGAAGCGGACTGGGGGAGGCCGAGTCCCTGGGTAGGTAAGAGGCCAAGCCAAAGGATCAAAAAGACCGCTGCCGTCAGCAGGTGATGAAATAAACGAAGGATATGATTGGAATGTGCCACAACGCTTGGGGAGCTGAATCTACTTTTCACTACCTTTCCCCTCTTCTTCTTCTGAAGCCTCCTTCTGTTCAGCAAAGATCTGATCCACCTTCTTCCAGATGGTCTTCTCATCACCGGGGCGATAGGTGGTGTGAGTGTAGCGGATGTTCCCCTCTCGGTCCATCAGCACGGTGTGGGGTATGCCCAGAACCTGATACTTCCTGTAGACATCCTTGTTGATGTCGAACAGCACGGGGAACTTCCACTTCAGCCCCTTTACCTTCGATTTCACCCTGCCCACACTTCGCGGGCCGTCCACGTCTATGGCCAAAATCTCAAAGCCCTTCTTCTTGTATTCCGGATACCGCTTCTGCAGCTTGTTCAGCTCTTTGATGCAGGGTTTGCAGTGCGTCGCCCAGAAGGAGATCAGAACCGGCCCCTCCTTCAAGATCCCTTTCAACTCCACCTTCTCGCCCTCCAGGTCCGGCAGGGTGAAACCGGGAGCCTTTCCCTTCTTGCCGGCCTGGGAATGACCGGTCAGGGCAAAGAGAAGGAAAAGGGTCAGGAGGACTGCTGAGAACGAGTATCGTACCGGTTTGGATCCTGTGAACACGGCGTTCCCTTTCTTTGAATGACTATGCTGGCACGTCACCTCATTTGCCGAACAGCTCATCAAGGTCCTGCCTGAATTTGCCCGGCGAGTACCAATCCACAAAGCCGACGTTACGGGAGTATATGGTCCCATCACGGTCCAGGATTAAGGTAACCGGAGTGACGGTTACCTCATAATCGTCCCTGACGCTGGTTCCCACACCCAGAAGTAACTCAAACTCGATGCCTTCGTCGTCCCTCACCCGGCGGATGACGTCGATGCCCTCCTGGCCGAAATCACCTCCGTAGTTGATTCCGAAGATCAGCAGGGTGTCCGGGGAATAGTCCGCGTATATCTGCTGCAGGTAGGGCATCTCGTCCATGCAGCCCTTGCAGTCCGTGGACCAGAAGAATATGATGCTCACGAATCCTCGGTAGGCGTAAAGCTGATGCCGTAACAGGTCATCATCCTGCAGATCGAAGTTGGGGGTGATGTTTCCTTTGTCTTTGCCTGCCGCTGTCGGATCGAGGGTGAAATCGACTTCCACGGTATCCCCGGTGGTTATGGTCACGATCTCCTTGGCAGGATTCCGGTTGGAATGCCCTTCCTTGAAAACCGAGATTATGTGCGTTCCTGTCGGGACGCTGTTAAAGCAGACATGGGGAGTGACTTGCTGGGTCGGCTGGTTGTCGATGCAGATGGTGGCGCCAGCCACATTGGATGTGACTCCGAGCGATCCCTTGTCGGCCTCCAGAAGAACAAACTCGACGCTGTCGGTCCGATCTTGGCTCACCGCAACCGTGGCGGAGTCGGGAGAGACCACAAAACCCGACAGGTTCACCGAAACCACGTGTTCCCCCACCGGAAGGTCTGAGATGGTGTCCGGAGTCTTCTTGCCGGTGAGAACCTGATCCACGATTATGTCGGCGCCGGCCGGATCGGAATTCACGAAAATGGACCCGACCTTCTCTATGCCCAGGAGATTCTTGGTGCTGCACCTGAACAGACATGAGACCACAAGCAAGGACAGGATAACACTTGCCCAATATCTGAGATGAGAGCTCATCTTCTGTCTCCGACGGCGCGATATCACGCCTCTCCCCTTTCGATCACATCCTATTATAACGATCAAAGCCAAAACCGCGATGGTTTTTTACCAACAAAATACCTCGACAGCCCCCCCGCCCACCGATTTCCACCGGAGGAACCGCCAGACCCAAGGGGGTCCAATCGGCAGGTGGGGCATTCGCGGGGATGTCGTGACAAAGGAGCTCCTCTCCGGAGGAGCTCCTTTCAGGATCAATCCTCAACTATCTGACATAAAAAGGCACCCCCAAGCCCGCGTCGGCCCGACGAAGTGGTCGACCAAGCATCCCCACACGGCCGCAGCATGCTCTTTGGACCAAAGGTCGCCCGCTCGGGAGTCAAGCCTAAGTTTGCCTGGCCGGTTTGAGTCTCCTGTGGATCAAGTAAAATCCCGAGGCGAAAATCAGCGAGGCCAGGATGATCATCCCCCAGGTCCCGGTAACCGGAGCCTGCGGCTCCCCCTGGGCACTCAACAGAAAACTCAGTGATCTGGTGAGCTTGGCACCGGGGCTGCTCAACGATTCGATCGTTATGGTGAAATTCCCCTGCCCTGCGCTTCTGGGAATGACGTCCAGGTAGACGTCGCTGCTTTGCGTTGGCGGCAGCGGCGGCAGGAACTCTCCGTTGAAGATTTTCATGGACGTGACCAGGGAATCGATGGGGCACTGCCCGCCGGCACAGAACTCCCTCCACCAGTCCTCGGGGGTGGGGGGATTCTCGATCAGAGTCACCAGATAACTATCCGCCTCGGTCCCGGTATTGGTCAGAAGCGCGTCAAATCTCAGCGTGTCCCACACCGCGGCGACTTTGACCGTCTCGTCGCTGGTGAAGGTGAAGTCAATGGTAAGAGGTTCCGCAAAGGCCTGGTCTCGGTCAGTCAGTAAACCCCCAAACAGAACCAGAAGCGCGACTGCCCCAATAGTCATCAATGCACGGCTTAATGCGTACATCCATCCTCCTTTGAAGTTTATTGTTCCATGCTCTTCAGATATTTCTCAGCCCCTTCGCTGATTGTCTTTCTGTCGCTCCGTTAAGAGAGAATCACCTCTTCACGAAAGAATCAGTCGCAACCCTTGAGCGGCGCATCTCCGCCCTTGTAGAGATAATTCAACGCGTACACCACATCGCCGATCTCTATCTGGCAATCTCTGTTCACGTCGCCTCTGCCGTACGGATTCGGCGCCTGGTCTCCCTTATACAGGTAGTTGATCAGAAACACCACGTCTCCGATGTCAACTACCCCGTCGTCGGTACAATCTCCAAACACGTAGGTGGGAAAGAGTCCTGCCTTGGCCACCCTCATCACGGTGTAGGGAGAGTAATCGGTCTGCACGAAGGCCACCACCTCGCAGTTCTCGTCCACCCAGTAGGGGGAAAGTGTATAGCTCTGGTAATCGTAGAAGGTCTCTCCCACCCCGGCGTTGCAGAAAACGCCCACGTAGTTGGGCAGCATCTTTCTTACCACGTGCTGCAGGCTGTCCAGGAACTGCCAGGGATAGTATATGTGGCTCTCCGCTATGGCGTAGCGCAGCCGCGGATTCTGCATCACATCGATGGCCGTGGTCCAGGTCTGAACCTCCAGCAGGCGGGTGAAGGGATCATACATCACGTCCAGCCTGATGCTGCACTGTGACGGTGTGAACAGGATCTCCCAGTTGTAGGCGCCCAGGTAGTCACCAAAAGTGTGCTCCTCGGAACCGCCGACGACGGTTCTCTTTCCGTCGATCTTGGCCGTCGGAACCGACGCAATGGAGTAATAACTTGTTCTGCCGCTGGCGTCCGAGTTGTTGAAATCTCCGCTGGTGTGATACTCCAGAACTGCCAGACTGTCGCCTTTGAGCTTCAGCAGGGAATCGGCGGCAACTGCCGCCCAGGGACAGTACGGTCAGGTGGGGCGGCCGAACGTCTCCAGCAAAACCATGTTGCGGGGAATGGTGGGGCCTTTGGCCGAGACCTCCTCCTCCAGCGAGAATTGATAAGGCTGTCCCGGAACGGATGGCAACTCGCCCGGATCTGAATCAGCTCGGCCGGCTGTGCACGGAAGAAGGAGAAGAAGCGCCACCAGAGCTACCGTAACCCTCTGTCTTTGCGGCACGCGTACCTCCTTGGAGTTTTGAAAGTTATACGTTAACTTAGTCGATTTCCCATCCTCTGAGGGGCGCTGGCCCCTGATAAAAGACATAGTTGATCAGGTAGATCACATCCGACATGTCTGTCACACAATCCTCGTTGGGATCGCCCGAAGCGGATGGTCTCGGTTCCACGCCGCCATAAAGAACGTAGTTGGTGAGGAACACGACGTCCGAAACGGTAACCACCCCGTCCCCGTTGGCATCTCCCGAGACGTGAGTCTGGTACAGGGGGATCAGGTTGGATATCAGAACGTTCTTGCCCTTGTCGCCCTGCACAAAAACCACCAGTTCGCAGTGGTAGTCCACCCAGCTTGGGTCGATGTAAAAGCTTTGGCTGTCCACATAAGTCTCGCCCTGGTCCACCCAGAAGCCCACGCCAACGTTGTCCGGAAGCATGTCTCGGACAATGAACTGCAGGCTGTCGAGCCACTGCCACTCATAATACTTGTGGCTCTCCGCAATGGCATAACGAAGATTCACGCTTGATTCCTCCATCTGTTCTGTCGACTGGAATTTGGCCGTGATCGTTCCGGTTCTGAGAACCGGGTCATAGTTTGCTATATTCAGGGAGAGCACGCCCGGAGTCCCGATGGCTATCTGCTGATTGTATCTGGTGTTGTAGACGCCGAAGGTGCCGGAACTGCCCCCCACATACCAGTCTGTTCCGTTGAAAATCGTGGTGGGGACGTACTGAATCCCATAGTAACTTGCCCTGGCGCTGCTTTCCGGATTGTTGAAAAGGCCGCTGGTGTGATACTCAAGGATGGCCAGACTGTCTCCTCTAAGCTTTCTCAGTGAATCTGCGGCAACTGCCGCATAGGGGCAGTAGGGTCAGGTAGGTCGTCCGAATAGCTCCAGTAACACCTGTTTGCGCGGCACGCCATACCGATCCTGAACGACGGCACTTTCGTCCCCAACGCCGATTTGAGAGGGAAGTTCCGAAACACTCTTCAACTCGTCGGCGGCATCAACCGTCATGAGAGAGGCACTCAGAAAAAAGAAAAACAGAAACGCGCAAAAGTAAATCGCCGTTTTTCGCATATTCACCATCCTTGAGGGAATTGTTGGCCAATTTCGCATTTGTGATCGCCTTCAACTCATATTCAGCCTTTGTGTTCCAGGCCTTGTCGTTCTTTTTCGATCATCTCCTTTGCCATCTGCTCCAGGTGAGAGTGATCGTGCTCATCTTCCGGCAAAGCTTCTTTCTCGGTCCAGGCCGGTTTGAACTTAACGCTCTTACAGCTCCACTTGGTGCACTCCAGACAGCGGATGCAGTCGCCGTCATTTGCGTTGTGGTGAACGTTGATCCCCGTCGGGCAGCCCTGGTGGCAATCCTCAAAGAACGCGCAGACACTGGAGCGGACCTTCAGCTTGAAAAGGCTGATCCTGTTGAAGAGCGACCAGATCGCTCCCATGGGGCAGGCGTAGCGGCAGAAAGGCTGCTGCACCATGATCGCCGCTGCTATCAGGCCGAAAAGGATGAAGAGCTTGGCATAGAACAGGGTTCCCACCCGGGAGACGATGCTGCCCGCCTCGGTGAAAATGTCTCCGCTCGGGTTCCAGGCAACTATCGGGATGCCGGCCTCCAGTGTGCCCACCGGACAGAGCTTGCAGAACCAGGGCTCTCCCACCCAATAGGCCACCAACAGGGTCAATCCAACCAGAACCACGTATTTGCTGTAGCTCCACGCCTTGCGGGGAAAGAACTTCTTGCTCTTGATCTTATACAGCATCTCCTGAAAAAACCCAAAAGGGCACAGCCACCCGCAGGTCATCCTTCCCACGGTCAGGCCGATAAGTCCGAAGAGACCGAGTAACATGAAAGGAAAAGCTTTGATGACTGCAAAATGCTGCAGCGTCCCGATGGGGCAGCTTACCGTGGCCAAGGGGCAGCCGTAGCAGTTCATCACCGGAACGCAAACTCCTTTGAAAGGGCCCTGATAGATGGTACTATAGAGTATGGCGCCGACATAAGAGTTGGAGACCACCAGGGTCCCTATCTGGAAAAGGCGTCTTTTCATTCTCCTTCCCGAAGGCCGTTTCGATGGCGGCGCACGAGGTTACCAGCCCGGTCGAACCCTACTCGATCCCGATGCAGGAGATGCACAGAATCGAGCCGTTGTATCGCGTCTCCGCAAAATCTCCCAACTTAAGCCCGTAGATGAACAATCCCAAGAGCACTAATAGACTGATAACTCTCAACAGCTTCACGAAGAGGCGCATCTAAAAGCCTTGTTTTGGAATGTCCGGTCAATCAAGACATTTTAAGTCAACTTAATTTCAATATAACATACGTTTCATTTTTGTCAACATGAGAATTTAATCAATTTATCCCTTTTTCTTGTCAAAAACCCGCTTTCTGGTGTTCACAGGAGCTACTGGGGCTCGACATGCACCACTCTCAGCCAAGATGAACCCCGGAACCACAACTCGTTCGGCCCCGTTCAATTGGCCAACTCACTTAACATCAGCACGATACATGAAAACCTTGCGCTCTGAAAACGAAACCGACTTTCCGCCAGACCGCGCGTCAGTTCTCTCTCGACGGAGAAAACAACCCGACTCGAGCAAAGCGAACAGTGCGAGCGCGCGTCCTGCCGGGTCAGAGAGCTTTTAGACGGTGCATTAGAGGATATGGCCGGTCGACCGGGGAGATGAAGATTTCTCCTGAGACCAGCCGGATGAGTGTTGAGGGGCGGTCGGCCAACTTGAAAGTTTTAAGCGGAATCGAAGCTTTCCAGGCGGAACTTGCCTTCCTGCAGCTTTCCGTAGGTGAAATGTCTGAACCAATCTCCCAGGTTCAGATATATGCCTTGGCCGAAATCATGGAGAACTGGTACGTGGGTATGGCCCAAGACGACCGCGTCGAAGCCCTGGCTGATCTTCTGCGCAGCGAAATGCTCGTATTCTTGAAGGTGACCCGAGTCGCGCTTCTGAACAGACTCCCTGCTTCTTCGGGCCACGAATCTGGCCAGGGGGTAGGCGATGTCGGGAGGGATCTGCCGGTAGAGGAATATGTTCACCCGGTTTCTCAGTATCCTTTTGAGAATCCTGTATCCTAAATCCTTCTTGGCCAAGCCATCTCCATGGGTGATGAGAATCTTCTTTTCCTGGTGAACCGCCTCCAGCGGCTGTCTGAAAATGGGGATGCCGATCTCCCGGGGAAGGAAATCGCCCAGCCAGAAATCGTGATTTCCCACCACATAGTTGACCTTGACACCCCACTCCACCAACTGCTTCAGCTTGTCCAGAACCCCGAAATGTTTCTTGGGGATGGCGTTTTTGTACTCGAACCAGAATTCGAACATATCCCCCACCAGATAAAGGAACTCCCCCTCTTCCTTGACCGTATCCAGAAAGGATACGAGTCTGTCCTCTTTGGACTTCTCCTTCTCTTCTTCTTCCGCTCCCAGATGCGCATCCGACACGAAAAAGATGCTTTTTGACATGAAGCGAAGATTGTCGATTTGCAGGCCAAAGTCAAGACAAAAGCATTCAGCCGTAGGGACAGCACCGGCCTTGGCACTGAGGCTCGGCCAGAAGTGGGGCTGTCCGTCTGGTTGCTGTTGCGGGGCACCCTTATCCCGCAACATGTCAGGCTCGACGCTGGCACTCTTCCTGAAGAGCATCCAAGACGAGGATGCCGAATCGAACGGCTGGGGTTATCCCGCTTTTTACCTCCCCGGAATCCAAACCCGTCACTGCCATTCCGAATCGGCAGCAGAAGCTACGCTGAATCTCAACTTTTTCTGCAACATATCATTACAAACAGAAGGAGGGGCACCTGTCAGTCGCTCGCACAACTCAGGGTAACTCAACAAGGGTAGTACTTACCCGTATGTGCTCAGAATTGGCGCTTGACATAACAATGGGGGGGGGATGTATATAATGATGTAGAGAAAGATCACGCTTCGATGCGCACTGTCGCGGCAGCACGCGGGCCGCACGAGATAGTCGCGTAGTCAGGCGGGGCAAACCAGCTTGGTTCTCCGCGTGCACCAGCGAAAGGAGAAGTCAAAATGAAGTCACGCTTCGTTCCCGTTGGATTGGTGCTTTCTGTTCTGTTCTTTTCTCAGACCGCTTCCGTTTGTCTGGGGGCAGACTATGCCACCGACAAGGGAAGCAACATGTTCGCAATTACCGCCGGGTTTGTCAGTGCCGGAGGTGACCTGTACGAAGACGACCAGGGCAACTCCTCCACCACGCTTCTTATCATGCCCGGCATGGCGCGCTTTATCTCCACCAACTTCGGCTTAGGCGGGGATTTGCTAATCCTGAACTCCAAACAGGGTGACACGGGATTATCAACTCTCGGCCTGGGGCCGAAGATGATGAACTTCTTCGGTGGACCAGGCAGCAAAACCTATCCTTACTTTACAGTTGCGTTGTATTATGTGCGAAATACCATCGACTATGGGAAGTACGACTTCACCACTTCGGGCATAAGATTCAAGTTCGGAGGAGGGGCAAGCATAATGGTCGCCGATCATCTTGGTCTATTGATGGAAGCGTCCTACAATCTGGACAGTCTGAAACCCGAGGGTGGAAAGAAATCTGAGTCCGGGAACATGCTCATCGTTTCCGTGGGATTGGCGGGTTTCACGTTTTGAAGTAGGAAAGTGTATTCGCCGCCTTCACGCCCGACGCAAACGTATTTAATATTGGGAGGGAATATGAAGCAGGGAGCCTTGATCATGATCTTGTTGAGCACAACTATTTGTCTTGCCGGGTGTGATGAGCCGGACTCTACAACCGCCAGGTTGTACGAAATAGAATATGACCATCAGATGAGCTACGACTGTCTGGAGGACGGAACCGGAAGAGTTGACGACGCATTCAATGAAGCCAACACCTCCTTGGACTTTGTGCCCAGCGACACTTTAAGCGATGAGTACATAAGCGAGGCCGATCTGGGGTTATATTACTTCAATCACGTCGAGGTTGACACGGCCACAGGATATCGAAAACACCCGGGTTACCTATGCGGCATCCGCGCTCTTCTGGATAGCATTGGCGGAGAGATTCTTGACACGGTGGCAGGGGAATCGACGTTGGGGCAAGGCTACTCCTTTGTTTGCGTGGAAGTGGCCGACTATCTATGGTATCTTGACAAATACATCATCCACGAGCTTGGGCATCAGAGAGCTGCTCTGACCCACTTATGCGTGAACGAGAGTACGATGAGCCCGGCCCATGATGACAGTGCCTGCGTTATGGGCAGCGGAGAGACGGCCGTCTGTACAGGAAAAGACCTGGCCTGGGCTTCTTTCTGTCCTGCGTGCCGTAACGCGATAAGTAACGTAAGTTGGTAGTGTGGAAACTTGAATATAGGAGGTGACGGGCAATGGACCCCAAAAAGAACCGTCCCATCATTATGTTAACCCTGATTGGGCTTATCGTAGGAATCCCCGGCCAGTGTTTGGGCTGGCCCGGCTACGGCGAGAAGCTTGACTTCACCATCAACCTCGAAAAACAGACGTTCCTTGTGTTAGAGCCCATCTGGCTCTCGGTGTCCGCGACTAACACAGGCGACGACGAAGCAAGAATATTGCCGCTAGCCCTTACTTGTTTGAGCTGCTTGGATATTATTCTCGTCAACTCGAAAGGCGATACTCTACTTTATAGCGGCACTGTGCACGACGTGACTGCCCCCCCAACCGGATACCCCACAAAGCCCGGAGAAACGCGCTCGAACTACATGAATCTCCTGGAAGGTTTTGGAGAGAAGATTGACGGGTTCGGCCTAAGACGCTTCCTGGAACCGGAAACATACTCGATTCAGGCGGTGTACGCCGGCGTGCTCAAATCTAACGAGCTCCAGTTCAAGGTATCGACCCCCGAAGGACGAGATAGCAGAGCCTATTCCATCATAAGGGAGGCATACGACTATCATATTCAATTCAAGACCAGCGAGTTCTGCCAGAAATTGGAGACGCTCGTGGCCGACTATCCTGGCGCAGTATACGGAGATCTGGCCTACTACGAAATGACATACTGGGCCCCCGACCCTAAAGAGGCACAAAAATACGGCAGAGAATTGATATTAAACTATCCCAATTCGAGATTCACCAGATTCGCCTTTTGGAAGATACTGAGGGGCAAGACTCGAGATGAGCAAATCGGGTTCTTGGACGACATTCTCGGGGAAATACCCCCTGGCACACGCGCGGCCCAATGGGCTCAAGGCTCTCTTGAGGCTTTGAAGGAAGAATGATGGTAACAGAAGCGAGTTAGCCAGAATGAGAAACCCAAAACTAACTCTTGAAACTGGCTTGACCATTCTCTTTCTTTTCTTGGCAGCAGCGACACTTGCCGCTGATGCCCCTCCGAGTCTTTCACTTGAACTGGAGCTGGAAAAGGACACTTTCCTGGCTGGCGAACCGATCTGGGTGGACTTGTACTTCACAAACGAAGGTCGTGAAAGCCTTACTCTCAATAGCCTGGATTTAGCTTGGCAGGAACTGCAAGTTCACGTCGTGAACGCTCAAGGAGATACTTTGGAATACTCCGGGTCTATTGCCGACGGGGTGTGCCCGCCGGGACCTACCCTTGAAGCGTCTGACATATATTACCACTACATCAACCTTTCGGAGAATTTCGGGAGAGGGGCGCAGGAATATCTTCCTCCTTCCTTGAGATACCTTGAACAAGGTACCTACACTCTTCAGATGAGGCATACGGGAGTATCCTCTAACTTGGCAGAGTTCAAAGTCCACGATCCCAAGGAAGACGAAGGGCTTGCATACAAGCTAGTCAGAGACGCATCGAGGACCGGATTTAAGTACTACCATGCAGATGCTCAGCAGGTAATCGAGATTTTTCAGGGCATTATTGACAAATATCCAAAGAGCGTTTATGGGGGATTGGCTCACTATGAGATAGCCGGACTTTATGGGCTTCTTGGCCAATCGGACAGAACCCATGAGTTTCTCAGGGACCTGATACTGCACTACCCCAATTCTCATTCTGTAATTAAGGCTCTTCCGGATCTGCTTCGACAAATGTCAACAGATCGGCAGACAGAATTTCTCACACAGATCACTGAGAAACACCCCGAGACAAGGGCGTCTGACTGGGCGGAAAAATCTCTGCAGAAGTCGGAGCACGGAAAGAGGCCAAAGGAGTGAACTTCTCCGGCTTTGGTTAGCAGGTACAACTCTCGTGATTGAAAGGAGCGGTGAAAATGAAGAGGCGCATTCTCATGGTCCTGTTTCCTCTTGTCCTCGGCTTCGCTGGCTTGCTCTTTGCAGACCAGATAGGGGAGAATCTCAGAAGCAAGCGATTTCATGTAGCCATTCTCTCTGACCAGGACAAGGTCAATCTCCAACTCAATCGGTTGGAGCAAGCCATAAGGCAACAATGGAGCGAACAGATTGAGCGAATCCTCTCGCCAGGTTACACAGAACATAATCCGCCGTTGTCCGGGACTCCGACAAAAGAGGTACTGGAGTGGGTGTTTTCCGAAATATCGAGCGCGAGGAAATTCCCCTGTCAAACCAATCCCGAGACGGGCTGGCAAGTCACCTCCACGCAGGATTTCTATATCAGAAAGCTGGGGATGAGAATCGAGGGCGATGCGGCAACCGTTGAATGTGAGATCGGTTTGTCTTCCGCAAGCCGAGACTTCAAGGGACTTAAGGACAGTTTTTCGTTTGTTCTGGAAGGTGGAAAATGGTCTCTCATTAAGTCCGAGAATCTGTTTGGCTTGCTGTCGAAAGCTTCCGAGGCCTCCAGTCAGGAAATAGGCACTATCGACTTCTCCAGCGAAGTTCTGAGCCAGACTAAGGACGACTTCACCTCCACCCATCTTTTAGTTCCTGTCACCCTATACACCGACGGCAAGACCACCGTTCCCAGATTCAACAAGACCGAGAGCCTAAACCTGTTCGAGGTGAATTGTATGAATTCACCTAGCGGCATCGTGTCGGACATCGAAATCTGCCAGGATGGCCCGGATTTCGACCATGAGTTTCTTTTTGTATCGGACGTTACCTCGAACAAGATCATCGGTTTCGAGCAGGATGACGGGGTGGGGGAGTTTGGCAGCCAGGGCACCGGCCTGGGACAATTCTGGGGTCCCAGGGGTATCTGCACGATTGAAGGTTACTACTATTTTGTCGCAGACATGTTCAATGACCGGGTGATTTGTTACATTTACTACAACCAATTGGACGAACCGCAGTTTCACTCCGAATTCGATCTCGGCGCAGGCGGCATCTTCAACCATCCCAGAGACGTAGAGGCAAAGGAGCGGCGTCCGGGCGATCTGCAGGGCAAGAACTACATAGCAGTTGCGGACATGAATAATCACCGCATCGTACTTTCTTTCTGGTGGCCCTATTTCCAGTGGGCCCTGAATTACGGGGAATACGGTTCCGGGGAAGGTCGATTCATGTGGCCGACCTCGGTCTGCTTCGGCCGGGAGCCCGACTCGGCCTGGCAGACCAACGATTTGTACGTCACCGACTACGGGAACCGAAGGCTGGTTCGGCTGCACATTTCGTCGGAAACTGTGGTATCATGGGGCAACAGCTACGATGATTTCCCTATTGGTGCCGAGTTGACCTCAGTCGAGGTGGACAACCAGGGGTTGGTGTATGTGGTGGACAGACATCATGCAAAAGTCTATAAATTCGCTCCGTCAGCGGATCCTCTTGGCAACTTCACTCTCTTGGGAGTCTGGGGACAAAAGGGAACTGAAGATGGACAGCTACATAACCCCAATACACTTCAGGTGGCTCACGGAAGGTATGTGTACGACCCTCAGCAGTCTGGTGACTGGTTCCCGCTAACCGGCCTGGGGGATGCTTTCGTCACCGAATCATGGGGAGATCAAACCGGGGTAAGAAGATTCGTCATAGCCGCCGACGTACTGAATCTTACAGCCTATTGGGTGCCTTATAACGAAAGCTCGGGTGAAGGCAACTTCATCTGGTGGGAGTATGACCTGACCGATCGCGGAACCGTGACCGAGCAAGTCTTGCGGGGTGCCGAAGTCTGCACCACCTATAATGAAGGTACCTTGAATTGGGGAAGTCAATTCGGGTGGTGGCCGGTCGACGGCCATCCTCACGGAGCCTACTACACCATAAAGGTAACAGCCGCCTCCATCTACGATCCAACCATCGTGGTGGAGAAGAGCGTCGATGTATATGTGGACACCTTGACAATTCACAATCCCGTCATCACCCAAGGCATCCGCTGCAATCATGACTACCCGCTACCCTTCTTCTGCGATGGTTGTTATGAGTGCATTCAGACCGGTCATTACTACACCCTAGACGTACAGGCCTATGATCCGGGTGGCTATCCCTTGACCTACGAATGGAGCTGCGCCAGGGGCTGGCTCTTTGACGGGTATAGCTTCTATAAGGATGTCATCACCTCAGAAAACCACGTTTGCTATATTCCTCCTGATCCTGAGGGAAAGGGCGACTCGGACTACGAGAAGATCATGGTCGATGTCAAGAACTCAATCGGGGGTGAGACAGGCACGAGTCTTAACCCGGGTCCTTACCTGTACCCGTCCGGAACCTCCTGCCTGGGCGGCGATGCCAACGGCGACAGCGTGGTGAATGTTGGAGATCCTACCTACATTATGACCTATCTCTACAAGGGCGGCCCGCCCCCTCCGGACCCGATCGAACGGGCGGATGCCAATAGCGACTGCATCATTACGGTGGGAGATGTGGTCCATCTGGTCGACTATCTTTACCGGCTCGGTCCTCCCCCCAAGTGCTGTTGGTTGCACGAGTGGAGTCCTTGAAGCAACCGGCATTCTCAACTGCCTGACGCAGGGAGATCACGGTGAGTGCACTTGGAGCCTCTGTCAGACGGGAGCGGGGCCGACCATCACCTTTCCCCCCACGCCTTCTCGCCCCTCGACCGAAATCTCAATCGGCAAGAACTGCTTTACCACCCATATATTGGTCAAGAGGTGTTTGGTGATCTTCGACACGGTGAAGGTTGATTTACCTTCAGCCACAGCAAGATACGGGATCAATTGATCTGCCAGATGTGGGTCGACCGCCGCGTCACTCTGCATGAATTTCAAGAATTCGTCACACGCTTCCTCTGCCACCTTCTCCGCCCTCTTGCTCCTTTCCCCTAACGCGCCGAATCCCGCCACCGAGTTCTCGAATTCCGCCTTCAGAAAGAGGAAAGTCCCCTGGCCTATGGAGGGAGCTTGCACAAGTTCAATATCTGGGGAAAACCCCCTGCCCTTTAGAACCTTCGTACCCTGACCTCTTTGTCTTTCCGCGATCGAGTCGGGAAGATTGGAGACCGCCGAGATTCCGGATAACTTCAATAGCTTGCCGCGCTCCGTCAGGTCTATCGCTGAGAACTTGGCGGCTGGCTGAATCGTGCAGCTCACCTCTCCACCACCCCTGGGATACCAACCCCATTTACTGATCTCAAGCTCGATCCCGCATCCCAGCTTTGTCACCATCGGAGCGAAGATTTCCCTCAGGTACTGGAAAGGGGGACTCCACGGTACATGCGTCCCACCCAGCACCCTGATCTTCGATCCACCTTCACAATAGCTCAGGGGCAGGAACAGCGTCTGCAAAATCAGTGAAGTCGACCCTGCGCTTCTCTTCTTCTCCGCCACGTCGAAGCTGAATTCTCCGCCTACTGTCTCCTGCGGCGAGAACTTCAGGCTCACCGATTGGAGTTGGTCTCCCTCAACTTCCGCGGCGCTGATCCTCTTGCAGGCTGTAACCGATGTAAGGTGTTGCGGCTGTAAGCCGGGAATCCTTCTCCCCTTCCGGATGTTGACTATCTCCACCGGCTTCTTCAGGATGCAGGAGAGCGACAGAGTGGTCCGCAGAATCTGGCCCCCGCCCTCACCGTAGTTTCCATCGATCTGTAAATGCATGAAGCCGCCTTTCGCCGTTGAGCGTTAAGATAAGCTTTGTATCACAGAGCGCAAGGCAATTGCGAAGCACGTTTTGCTGGGCCAACCGACCAGAACCTAACTTAAGTTAGGTTCCGGTCCAAACCGCGCTTCCCCAGCGATCACTGATTCATCCGATTTCGTCTTGCAAAAAAGGGGCCGCCCGATTATTATGGTGGACGATAATTACATAGACACTGCAACTTGCAGATATCTAAGCCCTTTCGATGAAGAGAAAAACCAAACCACGTCAAGAAGCTCCCCCACCCTCCCGAAACTGTCTGTTTTGCCTTCTTTCCGCCTTTTGTGCCCTGATCGTGGTGATTCATATGGCGGCCTCCTTTTTCTCCAAAGGGCGAATCTGGGGGGTCAACCAGTGGGCCTATTTCCCGCCGGTGATAGCTCTTCTGGCAGGGGTCATCGTTCTTCTGTCCTTTGTACCCTCCCTGAACGAGGCGGCACGAGGAGCTTTGAGCTCTCTAACATCTCGGGTCACACGTCTTACGGACAAGCTCATGGCATCAAGCGGAAAAAGACACTATCTGCTCTATTCCGTGATCAGTGCTCTCTTCTTCATACCCTTCTGGCTCTTGAGAGAACGGGTCTACTTCCTGGGGGACGGCGCCCAGATAATCAGCCGCCTGAACTCCGGCGAGCTTGAAGTCCATTGGGCCGAGCCGCTGGAGACCTTTCTACACATCAAAGTCTTCGACTTGGTGAGCGCTCTGTCACAGATGGATGCCTCTACCCTCTACGCCCTGTTGAGCTGTCTGGCCGGCGTCATCTTCGTTTTTCTGACTTTGCTCCTGGCTGATCTGTTGGGGAAGGAAAGAAAAGAGAAGTTTCTCGTCTTTCTGATCCTTCTCGGTATGGGGAGCACCCAGCTTTTTTTCGGATATGTAGAGCATTACAGCTTCCTCTATATTTTCGTATTCGCCTTCATCCTGTCGTCAGTGGCATATCTCAGGGAAAGGGTCGGTTGGTTCTTCCCCCTGGCCGCCTTCGTTCTGGCTGTTCTCTCTCACGTCTCCTCATTTTATCTTCTGCCCTCGCTGCTCTTTGTCTTCCTTGTTAAGAGCGAAAACCGAAAATCATCCAAGCTCAAGAGGGTTCTTGTCCTGAGGTCTGGACTGGTTTTCGCTCTCTTGCTCCTGGCGGTGTACCTGAAATACAGTTGGACCATCTCCCCCATCTTCGTGCAACTTGTTGAGGATACCTATGCAGCCCCCGGCTACCTGATGTTTTCTCTTCCCCACATCCTCGATTTCCTGAATCAGCAGCTTCTGGTATCGCCGGTTGGCCTGATCATGCTCCTGGCGCCGCTTGCCTGCATGTCTGCCAAGTCTCTGTTCAAAGAAAGGGCCTTCAGATTCCTGCTTCTGGTAAGCGTATTCCAGCTTCTCTTCGGCTTCTTGGTCGAACCCGATTTGGGCGCCTCGCGCGATTGGGACCTCTTCTCGGTCGCCGGGTTGGGGTATACCATTCTTGGATTATACATCTTGCTCAACCTGCTGGCAGACAAACCGCGCTTTGCGCATCTGGGCCTCATATTGGTGGTCACCTCTCTTTACTGCACGCTGCCCTGGATAATTCTGAACTCGCACGCGAACAAGTCCATCAGCCGGTTCCAAAATCTCCTGGAGATCGACGTGAAGAAAAGCTACAGCGGGCATTTCGTCCTGATCGACTACCTCGAGGCTCACGCCATGAACCGGGAAGCCGAGAAGCAGAGCGATGAGTATCACCAGGCCTTTCCCGAGATAGTGTTGAGCAACGAAGGCACGCGGCTGGCCAAAGAGGGAGAGTTCGAGCAGGCCCTGCAGGTCTATCTGGAGGCAGAGCTGCTTGCCCCCAAGAGACCGGAGATTCATAACAACCTGGGGCACGTTTACCTGAAACTGGGGAAACTGGCCCAGGCCGAGGCCTCGCTCAACAGGGCCGTCCAACTTGGTCCTCATCTGCACAGCATCTACGTGAACTTATCCGACCTGCATCTTATCCGCAAAGACTATGATCGGGCTCTGGATGCCTGCAGGAAGGCCATCCGGTTGAAAACCGATTCTCCCCAGACCTACTCCAATGCGGCCACCATTTATCTTCTAAGAGGCAACCTGAAAGATGCGGAATCCCATTTCCTGAGAGCTCTCGATCTGGATCCGAATCTCATCGAGCCGTATGTGGGCTTAGGTGACGTATACGCCCACAGGTCCATGCCCCGGCAAGCCGTCAATATGTACCGGACCGCCCTGGCTATGGATCCCAATCTGGCCATGGCTCGCTTTCGACTGGGAATGACATATCTGTCCCTGAATGCAAGGCAGGAGGCCGAGCAGGAGCTGGAATCGTTTCTCCTCCTCTCCCCTCAGGGACCCGAGGCCGACAGGGCCCGGGAGGTCCTGAATAGGCTCAGGGAATCGGAGACGGAATAGGCCAACCCCTTTTGTCGACCATCCGGTGATAAATCTTCAATTTCGTTTGTGTCTCCGAGAGCCCCCCAGCGGGGCTTTTTTATTGACAATCATCATCGCCCGTGTTAACTTTGACTTGAACCAGGAGGAGCATGAGAGTCGTTTTGCAGAGGGTGAAGGAGGCTAAGGTTACGGTGGAAGGTCAGGTAACCGGCCAAATCCAAAGAGGACTGGTGCTTCTTCTCGGAGCAAAAACAGGCGACACTGAAGACGACGTCAGCTACCTGGTCGAAAAATGCGTTCACCTGCGGATATTCGAGGACCAGGAGCAGAAGATGAATCTTTCCGCCCTCGATATTAAGGCAGAGGTTCTGGTGATCTCGCAATTTACGCTCTACGGAAACACCAGCAAGGGACGACGCCCCAGCTTCACCGATTCACTCGAGCCGCAGCAAGCAGAGAGGCTCTACAACGGGTTCATCGACCAGGTAAGGGCCGCCGGTTTGAAGACCGAAAGCGGCATCTTCGGGGCCAAGATGCTGGTCGAGATTCACAACTGGGGGCCGGTGACCTTTATTCTGGAGAGCAGGTAGTCTTGGCCTGTCAGGCCATAGGCTTCAAGGAACAGATTCATGAATAAGACCGGCCACTCGGTCCAAGAGAAAAGCATCGGGCAACTTCTGGGAGAGAAGAAACTGATCTTAGCATCCCGCTCGCCCAGAAGAGCAGATATTCTAAAGAGGGAGGGCGTCGAATTTGCTGTAAAAATCCCTCCTGATGTGGAAGGGGGCGAAGCTCCGTCTGACCCGGTGGAACACGTCTTGTCGCTCTCCAGGACCAAGGCTGAGAGTGTGGCGGGCGAGGTTGAAAACGCCATCGTCCTCGGCGCCGATACCATAGTGGTGCTGGATGGAGAGATTCTGGGAAAGCCTCGAGACAGAGAGATTGCATTCTCGACCTTGAAGAAATTGAGCGGAAAGACGCATCGGGTTTACACCGGAGTCACCTTGGTGAACAAGTACAATGGAAAGGCAGTTTCAGATCACGATGCGACTCAGGTCAAATTCAATCCATTGGATGACCGGAAGATCCGGGACTATATCGCCACCGGTGAGCCGATGGACAAGGCCGGCGCATACGGAATACAGGGAATGGGGGCTTTTTTGGTCGAGAGAATAGAGGGAAGCTTGGATAACGTTATCGGCTTGCCCACAGGCAAGCTCAAGGAGATGCTGGCGAAGATTGTTTAACCCAAAAGTTGAGGTCAGACTGTTGGATAAGGACACCATCATATTCGATTTCGATGACGAGGATAAGGAGAATCCAATCGGCTCGATTCTGCGCTACCACCGCGAACAGAAGAAACTCGACTTGCTGAATATCGCAGAAGAGCTGAAGGTCAAATTCGACTACCTGCAGGCCATGGAGAAAGGCCGGTTTGATCTTCTGCCCTCAGGTTTCTACCGGCGATCGTTTTTGAAAGCGTATGCGGAATACCTTAAGCTGGACGTGGATGAGATGCTGAAGGTACTGGACGAACAGGAGGGAGGGGCCAAGAGGAGTGAGGTGAAACCTCCGACCATGCCCAAAATGCCGCAAGTCGAGATTCCGCCTGAAGAGTCCGTGCAGAAGCAGGCGCCGGTGCCGGGACTGTGTCCACCGGTCAGACCACCGGCAAGGGGAACGCCAGCAGGCTTCGTCTTTTCGGTCTTCCTTGGTCTGGTCATAGGGGCGGCTTGTGTGGTGTTCCTGTTTAAGGGCGGCCAACTGGAGTATCATGAAGCCGCGGCGGGATTGTCAGTGATCGAGGCAGAGAGCTTGCAGGTGATCCCGGAACCACCCGACACCATGGAGCTTTTCATGCAACTTTTGGACGAGAAGATTGAGTCTGCCCCCGAGATGATACTCCGCCTGGAAGCAGGAGGACGAAGCTGGATCAGAGTCACCTCCGACGGAAACGAGCTATACGCAGGCTTCATCAGCCAAGATATCAGCACCGAGTTCAGGGCCAGAGAAAGCTTCTCTGTGAATCTGGGCGTGAATGAGGGGGTGAAGGCATTCCTCAACGGTTTCGAGATGAGACCGCTGGAGAAAGGCGTGAGCTACTTGGATCGACAGAACTTCTACGAATTCATCCCAAGTGACAAGGCAAACGAGATAGTCAGACAATATCAACGAGAAAACCCAGCGGGGTCCTAGGGGGCTATCCGTCTCAAGGCGGAAGATGGGCGCCTGGGCACTGACTGAGCTTCAGTCGGGCGGAAGCTAACCACGAAGACCGCACACTCGTGTCTTAAGCGGCAGTTTGGGGCAAGATGAGATTATCATCTCTCGTTCCGTACACGTTGTCTTGGCTCGCGACGTCTGGCGGTGTGTGGGGACTTTTCTCCATTGCCGAAGATGCCCTTAAGCCAGAGGCGCGTCGTGCCATCTCCCGATGGCTAAGAAATCTCGATTCAACCTCAGCGTTTGCCAATTGGCCAGCAAGTTTCGCTACACTGTTTGATAGGATCTTCGGTGAGCGGCACCTATCGGCACGCTGCTTTTGGAGATCATGCGCTGCCTCGTTCGCTTCGGTGGTGGTGATCACTACGCTGTGGATGGCTGTAAGGCCGCATCAGTTCGCCAGATTCATACAGAACTCCAACTATATTTTCTTAATGCTCATTTTTGTCTCGGCTTGCGCCCTGAATCTGATTCCCGATTATCTCTCCCTTCTCGAGACCAGATACTTCATCCGCTTCATGAGCCGAACCCATTCTCTCACTCGGATCGCTGCCTTCCTGTTTCTGGACCTAGTGATTTCCGCCGTGATAATCTCAATCGCGTTTTTGTACTGGGGAATGCCCTTTGTCTATAGACCCGGGCATCCGGTCTTCGAGTCGTTTCTAGGGATGCTTTCCCACCTGATTACTCTATCTTCCGTGTCGGAAGGAATACCATCCTTTGGGATTTGTTTCTATTCGACGTTCTCTACCTCTGTTTGGCTATGGCTGTATGCTCTTTCCACCTTGCTTGTTCGAGCTGAGCGTCACCTTGGGTTGGGTCTTCGGAGATTCAGAAGCATAATCGATATCGACAAGAAGCCGGTGCGCTGTGTGGGTTTCGTTGCCGTAGTGCTGGTAACTCTAGTTTACCTGATGGCCGCGCCATTTGTGCTTTAGACCAGGAGAGATACAAAATGAGGAAATCGACGGTCTTCAGATTAGCAGGTATGGTGTTGGGTTTTTACTTGCTGTTGCCTCAATGTAGCAGAACCCCAAGAGACCCCATCGACCTGCAGGTGCTCCGCAGCTCCGGTGACGACTGGACAGCCAGACACGACACTCTTAGCGACGGCGGGGTCGTGAGGCTGCACCACGACAAGTGGTTGATGTACTTCCTCCACTGGCGGCCGCTGACCGAGGAGAGACAGAAACTGTCGCAAGAATACGTGCGGGATCTCATGCTCAATTTCTGGGGTCCCGACATGCCCTTCAAGCTTACTGAAAACATGGGAGAGATGGAGGTCGGTGGCCACAAAGCCTATTTCGTCGACGGCACCATTTACGATGGGACAATCCAGACCAGGTTCATCGTGTGGAACTGTGCGGAGACCGGGCGGCAGCTTATCGCCGACTGCAACATCAACCTCCGAAAAGGAACACAGCCGGAACTCCTGGACCTGCAGAAGGAGATCACCCTCTCCGTAAGCTGCCACGGTGCGGCAAGCGTCCAGAAGAATCCTTTGCTGAGTCGGCTTTACGTGTCCAGAATGTTCAACATCTCATTCCGCACCCCGGAGACCTGGAAGACCGAGGAATACTGGGACTCCGCATGGTTCCCCAACGGCATGACCCCCACCAACGGAACTCTCTGGACTTTGCTCACCGATTCGGAAAAGTACGTCGAGTTGAGATGGCAGACCAGGCAAAGCCAAATCTCAACCGGCCTGTTCAACCGGTTCGTCGAACGGATTGAGAGCGACTCTGTCGTCTCGGAAACCACGCTCAGAATCACCGACATAAAGGTCAGGGGCACTGTCGCGAATGAGGAGTGCATAATCGGGCACGGGAATTTCACATACAATCTCAGCGCAGGTGACCGCGAGGTAACAAAACCCTTCAGATTCAGTGCCTTCCTCTGGAATCACCAGGACAAAACCTATTTTCTTCTGGCCGGCATGGCCTCCATACAGGAATTCTGGGGCATTTCCCCCAACTTAGCTCCAACGGACGAGACCTTCAACAGATTCGTTCAGGAGGAGGTTCTGGCTAATACAAGAGTTCTGGTCGAAGGATGCATGAAGTGACGCGCAACGGCGCCCTGCAGAATCCGTAGGCCGGACGCACCAGCGCCAAAACAGTCTCCGAGACACGATCCCAAGAGCCAAACGCGCACTCTGTCTTTTTGAGGAACCGATTCTCATCTTCCTCTCCCCTGCCTTCAGGGAGCAACGGGTGCTAAAAGGCAGGAGTACTAACCTCCGCCAGCCTCTGCACCTGCTTCCTCCGGGCCTTCGAGCGGACAAAAAGATTGACTTTTAGCGGTACCGGTGTTAATATGATTTTTTGGTGTTTTGAAAGGCGTTCTATGATTTTCAAGAAAATCGAACAGGCGGGAAAAAGACTCCTGGTCCGTGTTCTCGGGCTCTTTTTGAGACAAGAAAGACTAGGCCACAGCGACGTTGATCTTGCCCGAATAAGCAAGATATTGGTGATAAGGCAGGATGATCGCATCGGGAATCTGATCCTTACCACACCGCTTCTATCGGCCCTCCGGCGGCATTTCCCCCAAGCCCGGGTTTGGTATCTGGCCAGCAAAACCTTCCACACCCTCTTTTCGAATTCCAGCCTTGTTGATCGGATATTGGTCGCCAAAAAGAGGCAATACATCTTTCACCCGCTCTCGCTGGTCCTCTTCATAAAGAGGATCAAGAGAGAGAAATTCGATCTGACCATCGACGCCAGCGACGAGAACAACTTCTCCCTTAACAACTCCTTTCTGGTCTATCTCTCCGGCGCGCGATATAGAATTGGCTACCAAAAGCCCAAGAGCCATCTCTTCCTGAATCTGGAAATTCCTGCACCTCGGGTGAACAAACACGCTTCCGAGATGCATCTCGATCTCTTGCGCTACCTGGTGGGAGATTTCCGGTCGGATGGTCTTACGATTGAGGTCGATCCCGATAAGAAGGCTGAAGCCAACGACTACCTCAAGGCAAATGGAGTCGAGAACACTGATTTTCTGGTGGGAATGCACCTTGGAGGAAGGGGCACCAAGCGGTGGCCTACGAAGAGCTTTCAAGAACTGGCAGACCGGGTCACAGAATCATTTGGTGCAAAGGTGATATTCTTCTGGGGACCGGAGGAGACAAGGATCGTAGAGAAGATCAGGGCCTCGGGCAGCAGTCAAATAGTCTCACGACTCTTCGATCTTCCGACGCTCTCTGCGCTGATCGCGAGATGTAATCTCTTTGTTTCACCTGACACCGGAGCCATGCACCTCTCGGTGGCTGTGGGAACGCCAACTTTGGCTCTCTTCTTGGACTCCGATCCGGTGAAGTTCGGCCCGCAAGGCGAGGTGCATCGCATTGTCCGGACGTCCGACGGAAAGATATCGGTTGAGGCTGTTAAGAGCGTATTTCAAGAGATGGTTGAATCGAAGGTGGTAACTCGTACTTGACATTCCAAGAACCTCTCCCCTCCCAGTCCTCCTCTCCATTTCATGGAGAGGGGGATACAGGGGGTGAGGTGAAGTTGTAGACTTTTAGCCGTTGGCGCACGGTCTGCGAGGTTGAAATGTTGAATTCCAGCGACTCACGCTGCTAGTTGATATGTCCACAGTATCCGCCCTCTTAGTCCCCCTCTCCACTTTGTGGAGAGCGGGACCGAGGGGGTAAGGTAGATTCTTTCGGGGAAATCTCAATGAAAGACTATTTGAAACTCCTATCGCATCTTAAACCCCATCTGAGATATCTCGTCCCCTCCATGATCTTCATGGTGCTCTTTGCCGGCATGAGCGGCTTCTCGATCACCATGATCGTTCCCTTCACCAAGATTCTCTTCACCCAGCCCGGCGAGATCACCCAGCAGGCCTTCGAGGAGCCCGAAAGCCCGGATCAGGAACAGGAAAGCCTGGTGGTGCTCGTACCAGGTAAGCTCAAGGAAAAGTTCAACCGGTTCATCTTGGGAGAAACGCATCTGGAGACCCTGGGCAGATTCTGCATCCTGGTTTTCTTGATCTTTCTGCTCAAGAACCTGTTCTGGTATGCCCAGAGCTTCCTTATAGTCAGGGTGGAACAGGGCGTGATCATGGACTTAAGAAACAAGCTCTATAATCACTTTCATCTTCTCCCCCTGGAGTACTTCCACGGCCAGAAGACCGGCGTTCTGATCTCCCGGATCACCAACGACATCACCCTGGTGAAGGGCGCGGTGGCAAACGGTTTTGCCCAGGCCCTGCGGCAGGGGTTTCTGGTTTTGGTCTATCTGTTCTTGGTATTCTGGGCAAGCTGGAAGCTGGCCATCATAGCTCTTCTGCTCTTCCCGGTGGCCATGCTGATAATCGGAACCTTCGGGCAGAAGGTGAGAAAATCGAGTGTTCTCACCCAGGAGAAGATGGGGGCCATAACCTCCACCCTGCAGGAAACCATCTCCGGCATCCGGGTGGTGAAGGCTTTTGTGATGGAGAAATTCGAGATAAAGAAATTCACCGACGCCACCAGAGACTATTTCCGAACCATGGTGAAGCTCACCCGCATCGGTTCTCTGGCTCCACCCCTAACCGAGGTGATGGGCGTATTTGCGGCCGTCCTGCTCTTGTGGTTTGCCGGAAGACAGATACTCACCGGAACGCTGGATCCCAGCAGATTCTTTCTCTTCCTCTTCGCCATGCTCTCTTTGATGCAGCCCATCCGGACGATCAGTCATCTGAACATCGAAATTCAGCAGGGGCTGGCCGCCGGCAAGCGGATATTCGAGGTTCTAAACACCAGGCCGAAAATCGAAAACCATCCTCAGGCGGTCAAAAGGGAGTCACTGGAGAAGAGCGTGACCTTCGAGAATGTCAACTTCAGCTACGACGGCAGCAAAGAGGTTCTGACCGACATAAGCTTCGAGGTCAAAGCCGGCGAGGCGGTCGCTCTGGTGGGACCTTCCGGGGCAGGCAAGTCCACCTCCATGGATCTGCTCCCGCGATTCTACGACCCCGGTTCCGGAACAATCAAGATAGACGGAATCGATTTGAAGAGAATCGACATAGGCTCCTTGAGAAGGCTAATGGGGATTGTCACTCAGGAGACCATTCTCTTCAATGATACCGTTTGGAACAACATCGCTTACGGTTATGACAAGGCGCCCGAGGATCGACTGCAGGGCGCCGCCCGGGCTGCCAACGCCCACGACTTCATCATGGCAATGCCCCAGGGCTACCAGACCATAATCGGAGATAGAGGTGTCAAACTCTCCGGCGGGGAAAAGCAGAGGTTGGCGATAGCCCGGGCCCTGTTTAAGAACCCGCCCATCTTGATCTTTGACGAAGCCACCTCCTCATTGGATTCCGAGTCCGAAGCCTTGGTCCAGGAGGCCATAGATCGATTGATGAAAGGACGAACAGTATTCGTCATCGCACATAGATTGTCTACCATCCAGAACGTGGACAAGATCGTGGTCTTGGAGCACGGCAGGATCGTGCAGATGGGTGACCACGAGAGTCTGATGCAACAGGGAGGGCTGTACAAGAGGCTTTACCAGATGCAGTTCAAGCTGTAGGGGCGGAGCTTAAGCTCCGCCCGATCGCGGCATTCCGACGCTGTAGGGGCAACTCAGGAGTTGCCCCACAAAACGGGACACATAATCCCAAATGGGGAGGCACAGAGGATGCGAAGATGGAACCGACCAGGGGGCAAACTGAGAGAGGAAGGTGCTCAAAATCTCAGCGACAGCGAGTTGTTGTCGATTCTGATCTCATCCGGGATAAAGGGAAAGCCGGCGCAGAAAATCGCAGATGAAATCCTTGAGAAATACGATTCGCTTGAAGGACTGGCAAACCAGCCTCTCGAAGATCTGCTTAAGATAAGGGGACTGTCAGACGTAAAGATCATCCGACTAGCCGCTGCTTATGAGTTAGCCTTGCGCCTGGCAAAACAGAGGGGGAAACAACCGTGAAGGGCAAACGCACCAAGTTGACAGAGAAAGGAACACGCATTCCCAACACCAAACAGCTTAAGTGGCAGAAAGCCATAGCACCCTACTTGGAGGAAGTGGAGCGACTGAACAAGGAGTCGGCCCGCTCGCATCGTTTCGCGATGTTTCTCCAAGAACTGCTTGGCGTCGAGCCGGGCTTCATCGAGGATTATTGCAGAGGTATCGAAGAGTCTCTTAAGGCCAAACAGCGAGACATGATCCTCAAAGGGGAAGCGGACAATCTCTTCGGAAACGTGGTAATTGAGTTCGAGAACAATATCCCCAAGAAACGAGGCGAAGCCGAAGCCCAGCTTCGCCGCTACGTCGCCATATTGTGGTCTCGCGAGGAGGTCGATCACAGGACACCTTACCTCTGCGTGGCAACTGATGGCGTTCGATTTCTCTCCTACTCCCCCAAGATAGGTGATCCAGAGGCCAAAGAGGTAAAGCCGGACATGGTTGCGCTGGAGCTCCTTGAGGAATCCGACTGGAAGAAGCTGAAACCCGACGATATCTTCTTCTGGCTAGATAGATATTTCATGCGCCAACAGAAGCTGCATCCCACAACTGAAGCCATTGTGAAGGACTTCGGGCTTAAGAGCCATGCCTTTCAAACCACGTCACATTCGCTTCTCACTGTCTGGAATGAGATCAAGAGCGGCAGCAACTTCCAGGTCATTTACGACAGTTGGGACAAGTACCTTCGCATCGTCTATGGCAGTAAGGTCGGCGGGGATGAGCTGTTTATCAGACACACTTATCTTGCCACGCTCGCAAAGCTGATGTCCTGGATGCGGATAAGCGACAGCGAGACCTTGCCTGACGACGAGCAGATACTCGAGATGCTTGAAGGACAACTGTTCAAGCGACAGGGAATCGAGAATTTCATCGAGGAGGATTTCTTTTCATGGTTGGCACGACACGACGCCGCAAACGCCGGGATTGCAACGGTTCGACTGCTGTTTAGCCTGCTGCAGAATTACCGTCTGCGCGAGCTTTCAGAAGACGTGTTGAAATCTCTTTACCAGGAATTGGTGGACCCTGTAACCAGACATGATTTGGGCGAGTTCTACACTCCCGACTGGCTGGCCCATCGTATGGTGAACAAGCTCTTGGATTCCAACCCTCAAGGTTCAGTCCTCGACCCCGCTTGCGGCTCCGGGACGTTCCTGTATCTCGCCATTAGGGAAAAGACTGAACGCTTAGGGCGTTCGCAACGAACGTTGAAGCATATTCTCGGCTCCGTCTACGGGATAGACATTCACCCTCTCGCCGTTATCGTCGCCAAAACAAACTACATTCTGGCGCTGGGCGATCTGTTGAAAAAGAGAAAGTGGTCGATTTACATCCCCGTCTACCTGGCGGATTCTATAAAGCTGCCGGAGTACGAGACGGAAACAGAGATGGTCGAAGTAGGTGGGACGCTGGTTCCGCGTTTGCCAGGCTATAGGGTTGATCTTAATGGCATAGAGGTGAGCTTGCCGGAGCGCCTGACTGATGACATCATCCTTTATGACCACGCCGTTGAGCTAGCGAAGGAGTTTGCAGTCCAGAACAAGGGCGCAGCGACCTCCCTGGAAGAATTCGCCAATTTCCTGGCGGCGCAACGCTTCCCCGAGTGCAAAGACAGAGATTTAACCCAATCGGTTTTTCTCATATCAGAGAGCTTGAAGCATTTCATTGACGCGGATCGTGACACGATATGGGCCTTTGTGCTAAAGAACATCTATAAACCACTTTTCTTCAAATGGGACTTTGACTTTGTGGTCGGCAATCCGCCCTGGATTTCTTTCCGCTACATGGACCCGGACTATCAGAGGTTTTTGAAGCATCAGATTTGTGTGCTGCACAAGTTACTGGTAGCAAGGGGCGAATTAATCACGCATATGGAGGTAGGTACTCTTTTCTTAATAAAGTCTGCGGGCTTCTACTTGAAGAAAAGTGGTACTATTGCCTTTGTCCTGCCTAGGAGCGTCTTTGTCTCCGATCAGCACGACAGTCTTCGCAAGGGAACGTACAACTTTTACGATCATCCCGGCCAGAAGCTAGTTTGGCAGCAGATATGGGACTGCGAAGGAGTGGAGCCCTTGTTCAAGGTGCCCGCATCTGTGCTGATAGCTGAGAAGCGAGAATCAGAAGACATCAAGTACCCAGCGCGGGGGCAGGTGTTGAGCGGACGCTTGGAGCGGAAGAATGCCTCCTTGATCCAAGCAGAGGAAGCCCTCGCCGTGGAAGACACTAAATACTGGCTGCACATTCGAGGCAGAAGGTCGTATTGGGGAACGGGGAGATCCGGCAAGGAGACAAAGGAAAGTTATTACAGAGACTCCTTCGCCCAGGGAGCAACAATCGTTCCTCGTTCTTTCTGGTTTGTACAGATTCGTCCCTCCTCGTTGGGTTTCAACCCTGAGCTGCCGCCGCTTGAAACTGCAGAACGTGCCAGAGAACACGCGAAGGAGGAATACCGAGGACTTGTTCTCAAGGGCACCGTGGAGACGCGTTTCTTGTATGCCACTCTCCTCTCTACCGACTTACTTCCTTTCGGTCTTGTTCAATTTCGGCTTGTCGTCCTGCCCGTGGAACCGAGAAAAGACCATTTTGTTCTGATGAATGCGGATGAAGCCCGTCGACGTGGACTTGTGAATCTGGCCCGTTGGCTGGATGAGGTTCAATCCGAATGGATCAAACGCCGGAGTTCAAAAGCTGAAAGGCTCACTTCAACCGAGTGGCTGAATTACAGGCGGAAGCTTGTTATTCAGAATCCGAAAACGCAGTATCGGGTGATCTATAACGTGTCTGGCACCTTCCTCGTGGCAACTGTTGTAAGGAATGATCCCATTGAATTCCGGGTCAACGGGCAGTCGGTTAAAGCGTGCGGTTTCATTGCCGACTATGTGACATACTACTTCGAGACCTCGAACGAATGCGAAGCCTATTACCTAAGTGCCATCTTGAATGCATCAGAGATTGGCAGATTGGTCAAACCTATGCAAGCGCGCGGGCTGTGGGGTCCGCGTCATATCTGCAAAAAGGTGCTGGAACTTCCCATTCCGCGCTTCCAGGAAAGCAAGCCGGATCATCAGTGTTTGGCAGAGTTGGGAAAGGAATGTTCACAACAAGTAAAGAAATGGCTGGCAGCCGGTGGCCCAGGGAGCGTGAAAAGTATCGGCAGACTGCGTGGCATGGTCCGCGAAATCCTGAAAGACGAACTGAAGCAAATAGATAAAATCGTCAAGAAGATATTGAGGTAGGGGCGGAGTTTCCCTTCGATTTCCTCAGGGCGGTGAGCGAAGTCGAACCGTAGCTCCGCCCGAAGGCAGCATTCTAACGCCGTAGCGCCAACTTACGTGGAACATCCCGCCGTAGGCGGAGAGTTGTCCCCGCCTGGGCGGCATCAGCGGACAAGGATGAAATTCATCTGCGACGATAATCTCGGCAAACTCACCAAGTGGCTCAGAACGCTCGGATATGACACCCTATTCTTCGATCCCATTGAGGACGGCGAACTGGTCGCCCGGGCACTGAAGGACGACCGGGTGGTCTTAAGCCGGGATACTCAACTCTCCCGCTTCAAGTTCAAGCTGGGCGAGAATCTGCTGCAAATCGAGAGCGACAAACCTCTGGCACAACTGAAGCAGGTGCTTGATCACTTCAAGCTGAAACCGAACAGAGAGTTGATGTTCTCCCGCTGCTCGATCTGTAATGAACTCTTAGAGAAGATCGAAAAAGAGAAGATCAAGGACAGATTATATCCGTTCGTCTACAACACACAAGATCACTTCGTCCGTTGCCCCAAGTGCGACAGAATCTACTGGTCGGCCACGCACGTCGAGCGGATGATGAAGACGCTTGCTGAATTCAAGATTATCTGATTCCCCCCTTTTCCTCAATGATATGTCACGGAGTTTCGCACCCGAAGAGAAGATAAGCTCGCCCACCAGCCTCAGTTGCTCATTGACGGCTTGATGAGGCAGACCCTGGGCCGCATTTCACGGGCTGCGACAACCTCCCGGGAAGCCAAAAAATCGCTTGCTTTTTGGCGAAAAGCGCGTATCATATGGGAATTCGAAAGCTCAAACGGAGGTATGAAATGAAAAAAGCAGCGAAGAAAGGCAAGAAGGCCAAGCTAGCCAAGAAAGCCAAGACTGTCAAGAAGGCAAAGAAGGTCGTTCGGGCAAAAGCTAAGAAGGCCCCAACCAAGATAGCTAAGCCTAAGAAAACCAAGAAGATCGGAAAGTCGAAGAAGGCCATCAAGGGCAAGGCCAAGAAGCCGCTCAAGGCGAAAGCGAAGAAAGCTGTCAAGGCTAAGCCCATGACAACCAAGAAGCTAGCTATGCCGAAAGGTAAATTCGTCTACTACTTCGGGGAAGGGAAGGCCGAGGGGCATGGAAAGATGAAGGATGTGTTGGGCGGTAAGGGCGCCGGACTGGCTGAAATGACCAACACCGGTGCGCCGGTTCCGGCAGGATTCACCATCGCAACCGAAGTGTGCCGGCTTTATTATGATAGGGACATGAAGTTTCCCAAGGAATTGGAGAAGGAGTTAAGGAGGTACATGGCCCGGGTGGAGAAGTCCATGGATGCGAAGTTCGGCGATGCGGCCAACCCGCTTTTGGTCTCGGTCAGATCCGGGGCCAAATTCTCCATGCCCGGAATGATGGACACCGTCCTCAACCTGGGATTGAACGACAAGACGGCAGAAGGGCTGATCCAGCGGACCGGCAATGGCAGGTTCGTGTATGACAGCTACAGGCGATTCGTTCAGATGTTCGGAAACGTTGTCTTAGCCATCGACAAAAACGTGTTCGAAGCCCTGCTCCAAAAAAAGAAGGACGCTAAGCGCATAAAGCACGACTCGTCTCTCCAGGTGGAGGATTTGAAAGAGCTGGTCAAGGAGTTTAAGAGGAAGATCAAACAGAAGACCAGAGAGGAGTTCCCCGCAGATCCCTACAAGCAGTTGAAGATGACCATTGAGGCGGTCTTCAGGTCCTGGAACAATCCTCGCGCCATAGCCTACAGAAGATTGCATAAGATTCCGGGAGATCTGGGCACGGCCGTGAACGTACAGGCCATGGTCTTCGGCAATATGGGCGACGATTGCGCCACCGGAGTGGGCTTCACCCGCAATCCCTCCACAGGTGAGAATAAATTCTACGGCGAGTATCTGATCAATGCCCAGGGCGAAGATGTGGTGGCCGGAATCAGAACGCCCAAGCTCATCGCGGAGTTGGGAAAGGAGATGCCGGGCATATACAAGCAGTTGAGAGCCATCACCTCCAAACTGGAGAAACACTACAAGGACATGCAGGACTTCGAGTTCACCGTTCAGCAAGGTAAACTGTATCTGCTTCAGACCCGCACCGGCAAGAGAACGGCACCTGCGGCGGTGAAAATCGCCGTGGACATGGTGAAGGAAGGGCTGATTAAGAAAGGTGAGGCGATGAACCGGATAGAGCCCCTCCAGCTAAACCAACTCCTGCATCGCCGGATAGATCCTCATGCGGGCGCCACGGTGATCGCCAGGGGGCTGGCCGCCTCGCCCGGCGCGGCGGTGGGAAAGATCGTGTTCAGCGCCGAAGAGGCCGTCCGATGGAGTGAGGAAAAAGAAAAGGTCATTCTGGTTCGGCATGAGACCAGCCCGGATGATATCCAGGGGATGGCTGCAGCGGATGGCATTCTCACGGCGCGAGGCGGGATGACCAGTCACGCGGCGGTGGTGGCTCGGGGCATGGGCAAATGCTGCGTGGTCGGATGCGAGGTCATCAAAATCAACGAGCAGAGAAAACAGTTCATGGTCGACGGTCTCATTGTCAGAGAAAGGGACGTGATCACCTTAAACGGCGCCACCGGAGAGGTGCTCTTGGGCGAGGTGGCCACCATCGAACCGGAGCTCTCCGGCGAGTTCGGCGAGTTCATGAAGTGGGCAGATCAAATCAGAAGACTTAAGGTCCGCACCAACGCAGACACGCCCAAGGACGCCAAGCAGGCGGTCAAATTCGGGGCCGAAGGGATCGGACTCTGCCGGACCGAACATATGTTCTTCGCCGAAGACAGGCTGCCTATAGTCCAGGAGATGATTCTGGCCAAAACCTCCACCGAGCGGCAGGCCGCGTTGGACAAGCTTCTTCCCTTCCAAAAGGGCGATTTCAAAGCCCTCTTCGATGCGATGAAGGGATTCCCGGTCACCATTCGCACCCTGGATCCCCCCCTGCATGAGTTCCTGCCCGATCGCGAGGAGTTGATCGAGGAGATCGCCACGCTGAAAGCCAAGGAGGATGCCGATCCGGCCCTGATTGAGGAAAAACAGACACTCCTTAATCGAGTGGAGGAGCTGCATGAGGTCAACCCCATGCTGGGACACCGCGGCTGCAGGCTGGGAATCGTATACCCGGAGATCACCGAGATGCAGGCCCGGGCGATTTTCGAGGCGGCCTGCGAGCTGGCCCGACGCAGAAAGAAGATCTTCCCCGAGGTGATGATCCCTCTGGTGGGACACGTGAACGAATTCAAGAATCAAAAGGAAGTGGTGGTGCGGGCGGCCGAACAGGCCATGAAGAAATACAAGGTCAAGATCAAATACCTGGTGGGGACCATGCTGGAGATACCCAGAGCTGCCCTCACCGCGGATGAGGTGGCATCCGAGGCTGAATTCTTCTCCTTCGGCACCAACGATCTCACTCAGATGACCTACGGCTTTTCCCGCGACGATGCCGGAAAGTTCCTGCGCTTCTATACCGAGCACGGGATTCTGGATGAGGATCCTTTCGTAAGCTTGGATCAGACCGGAGTCGGCCAGTTGGTGACTATGGGAGTGCAGAAGGGCCGCCAGGCGCGCAAGGATTTGAAGGTGGGCATCTGCGGCGAGCACGGCGGCGATCCCGAGTCGGTGATCTTCTGCCACGGCGCGAACTTAGACTACGTAAGCTGCTCGCCCTTCCGGGTCCCCATCGCCCGATTGGCCGCAGCGCAGGCGGCTATAGGCAAGGGAGAAGAGGAGTACACCTCGGCCTAGTCCGTGTAAGGTCAGGGCTTGCCCTGAACCTAACGGCTCACGGCCTCTTCCTGGGGGGCACCTGCTCGGATGCGAAGAGCCGCGCTTATCTGCCTGGCCTTCTTCGCACTTAGAAATGACTTGACTGGGCGGGAATATGTGTTATTAGTAAATGTCGGTCGGCTGTGTGCGGTGAACCGGCCACCAGCCTATCGGGTCTGAAGCATGTGGCCATAGACGGTGGTGTAAGGTTCCATGCTTCTCGCCAGGCAAGACCAACCGCGCATCCGTTGGCTTTGATCTTTGGCTGCGGACCGCGGGCGGCCGACGGTGGACGGCTTTCGTGGTGGGTGTAGCTCAGTTGGTGAGAGCACCAGGTTGTGGCCCTGGGGGTCGGGGGTTCGAGTCCCCTCATCCACCCCAATCTTGAGTTCTGACCCCTTCGGCGATCAGGTCGAAGGGCTTTCTGTGTGTGGGATAAAGAGTTCCGTTGGCGACCTGACAGTTCGAAAGTATGTAGTTCAGAAGTTTCCTCTTTTCCTGCGCCTCTGCCTTTAGGTATAGAGAATACGCCCTGTTAGCCAGTTCTAAAATCTTGATTCCCTCGCCGAAGTAACTCTTGTTCGCTCCTTGATGCCATTTGAGCTTGGAGAGGATTCCGGACTGCTCCTCTCCCCACTGCTCTGATTTCTTGGCCCAGAACTCCTCGGCAATCTTCCCTTCAAGTTTGTCATCGTAAGCCTTGTCCAGCTTCTGCTGAAGCTTTCCAAGCTGGGAAGTCAGTTTTGCCATCATCTCGTCATGAAAAGCCTTTTCATCGGCGTGGCTCTCTTTCAGTGCTTCCTTGATCCACTCCAACCTTTCGTCATCGATCACGATATCTTTCACAAACTGGCCGAGCTTCTCCTCAAGCTGTTCCTCGCGCATGTAAGGCTGTCCACAGTTTCCTTTGAAGCCGGTACAGTGGTAGTATGTATATCTGTTCTTCTTTATCTCCGCTGTGATGTTGCATCCGCAGTGCCCGCAAGTGAGCAGCCCCGTGAAGGCAAAACTCCTCTTTCTGCCCTTAGGTTTGTTGTGGTTTCTGAAGACCTCTTGGACCTTGTCAAATAGCTCCTTGGATATGAGCGGTTGATGCTTCCCCCTGTATAACCTCCCCTTCCACCGGAAATCTCCATAATATACAGGGTTCTTGAGCGTCCTTTCGACGTGGCTCTTGGTGATTCGGGGCTGACGCTTGGAATATAAGAGGCCTTCTTCAATTACCATCTCCCTTATCCGCGCGAGAGAGTAGTTGCCTGTTGCATACCGCTCAAACATCTTCTGCACGATTGGGGCTGTCTCCGGATCTATCTCGATTTGATGAGTTTCGCGATTATTCCTGTATCCCAACCGAGCGTGCCCCGGATAGTAGCCCTGCTCCGCTTTTTCTCTCAGACCCTTCTTCGTCTCTTCAGACAGATTGTCAATGTAGTTCTTGGCAAGGAGGACCTTGATCCCGTGAATGAACTTCTGGTGCGACTTGGAGTCCTTGCTCAGTACCTCCCCTTCTTTGACCAGATGTATCTCCAAGTCGAGGTCATCGATAGTCACGTAGTCTTTGAAATTCCTGTATAGTCTATCTGTCTTCTCCACCAAGATGATCTTGACCGCAGGGTTCTTCTGCAAGAATCGTATCATCTCACCGAAATTGGCTCTCCCGGCCTGCTTTGCGGTCTCAACGTCGATGAACTCCCTCACTACCGTCAGAGCATTCTTGTGGGAATACTCCTTGAGAAGTCTTAGCTGAGCCGGGATGGAGTATCCCTCTTTTTCCTGTTCCTTGCTGGAAACACGTGCGTAAACGACAGCCTTCATGTCGGAAGCTCACACCTCTGGTTTTACAAATTCGATGGTTTCTTTCTCCACTTCTGGATAAATCTCGTCAATTTCTTCCTGAACCTCGATTGTCCTTTGAAGGGCAGTAACGGTCCTGCAATAATGCTTCGCATCATCAACGGAGAGGCTTCTGCCTTTCCTATCCTTCAGCCATTTTAGACACACTTGATAGCCGCCGATTTGGTATTCCCAGACTTGATTCGTTACTCCTTCAAAGTATTGATCCTCATTAATGTGAACCAGTTCCTCCTTTTCATCGTACCGGGGTTTCTCGACACGGTTGTCACCTTGGCCTTGGAATCTCGCAATCGGTTTCTGCAATGGAGATTCACGAATGGATCCAACGGGCTTCATCAGGTGCAGGGTGACCAGTCGCTGGCCCAACTTAGCCATGTTCTTGAATAGCCCGCTTTCCCTCGTAAAGGGAACTTTGGGGAAGTCTATCTTCAGAAACTCGGCATACTTAGCGCGGTAAGTATTCGAATGCAGAATTGCATAAATATAGAAAAAGACTTCTTCTGGAGTCGGTTCCTTCTTGTGGGCGTCTGCGAGGACAGCGAGGAGATCGGCGCGGACGTTGGGAGCTCTTTTCTTTGCTTTTCCCCTGTGGCCAAAGAGGTCCTCTTTGGCTGCTTTAGGATAGAGATACAGAGGGAAATTCACGCTCCCTCCGCGGTAGAACAAGTTGAAATCCTCAACGTGACATGAGCAGAATACAACATTCCAGGGTTTCTCCAAGCCCACAACCTGTCCAGCTCTGCCTACACACAGGGCAAGGTTGTCTCGCAGCATATGGTGCATGACCTCGGGACGCGGCATACAATGAAATCCCCGGGACTTCCCAGTGTAGTACGTGTACCTGACATCAAAGGGTCTGTACAGAATCGGCGCAACCTTACTTCGACTTGGACCGCTCTCCTTCAAATCATCCTGAGCGAGTTGCACCTTCCAGTCCCTCACGTCCTCGCCCAGATCGAACGTCTGGCTGGCTAAGCCCGCTGCCATCCTTGAGAAGTTTACAACTGTGGACCAGACCTCACCTTCCGTCCACCTTATCGTAAGTTTGTCTCGCGCGGTGACGATTCCTACGCTGCTCAATTCGAAAATATCAGTTATGGCTCGGTTCCTTTCGTAGACCTCAGAAAGGGCTTCGTCCCGGGGCACGAAGAAGTAGTGGGGCGAGGCAGGGGACAACCGCCTCCACTTGGTCGTGTATCTGTCTTTCTTCAGAAGCCAGTCATGTTTTTCTCTCCTCAAACCCCAGCGTTCCGAGTGATATACCGTGCACTTTCTCCCTTTCCCTCTCTTCTTCACAAAAAGAGCAATCGCGACACCTTGCTGGATGTCAAACACATTGTCATCTTTTGATCCATCTGGACATCTCTCCTTCTTCAGACTGTTGCCGTGCAAGTCCAAGATGCGAATCTCGCCAAAGCTCTGCATCAAGGACTGTCGCATGCCCCTGAAGGTAGGATTGTCCAAGTAGCTGTGATTCGTAATGAATCCCAGAATCCCTTCCCCGGCCTGGTCTATCTTCCACTGGGCAAAGCGAATGAACTTCACATAATCGTCGTGAAGCCATTTGGGGTTCTTCTCACCAAGTGGTTTTCCATCGACGAACTTGTAGCCTTCTATCAGGTTGCCTATCCAAGTCTTGAGCTTCTTCCTTTTCTCTTTCCCGTTTTTGATTTCCACGACGTACTTTTGGCTGGCATTTGCCGAATGACCCGAATATGGCGGGTTACCAAGTATCACCAAGATAGGTATCTGCCTTTTGACCTTTCCCGCTTCGTGCGACTCCTCGGAAAGCGAAGCCATCCCAGGGAGTTCAGTCTGAGCGAGTTCGACCATCTCCAGTGTATTTGTGAGATAGAGTTTGAACCGATCATCCCCCCGGAGTCTATACCCAAGTTCCTCCAGGAGAAAGGATATCTTCAGGTGTCCTACTGCATATGGCGCCATCATCAGTTCGAACGCATAGAACTTTGCCTCCTTGCCAAAGAAATGGCTCCTGATGAAGTTCGGTTTGCCGCCGTCGCCATACTTGGACACAAATTCGTCAACTGCCAATTTCGCCGCTTCGGCCAAGAAGGTTAGTGTCCCGGCGGCAGGATCTAAAACTGTCACTGTTTCGCTCGCAAATCCGTCGGGTCTGTCGAAGTGGTCTTTCAGGATACCATGCAAGGATCGGACAATATAAGAGACCACCGGTTCAGGTGTGTAGTAAACTCCTCGCTTCTCCCTTGTCTCTGGATCATATCGTGCTAAGAAAGTCTCGTAGAAGTGGACGACAGGGTCTTTGCCTTTACCTTCGTGGAAGTACTTGTGGAGAATCTTCTTCACGTCGGTGACTGCTAATACTTCGGAGATGTCATCAATGATCCACTCCATCTGCGGGGGTAAATCCTCGATCGAAATGAACCTGAAGACATCCCTTAAGATTCCGATGGTGTGTGGAATCCTATCATAAGCGAGTTTTCTATTAAAGGAATTCTCGGAGCGCATGCGGGCAGCAAAAAGACCGTATGTAATCGTCTGGGAGTAAAGGTCCGCAAAGTCCTCTTTGCTCAAACCACTGATTAGATACTCCTTGAATGCCTCATAGAAGCCCAGAATCCCTTTAGCAGCCTGTTCTTCTTCCCTCAGTTCTCTTGCAACAACTTCATCCCTCAAGAAGCGTGTTCTGTTAGCCAATTCTGTAGCCAGACTCTTAGCGTCACGTACCCTCGGCAGGGAAAAGGAGAAGAACTTGTCAAGTAACTCAAGGAATTCGGCTTCTTTTTCGATCGGAGGGGCTGTCTTTAGCTTATGCACAATAAACGGTCTGGCAATTAAGACTTTTTCTGTCAGACAGCCATTTCTATAAAGCCTGAATTCAAAGAAGTTAGTGAGAATAACGTTTGGAAAAGTACCCAGATATCGTTCAAGTTGCTCCGTTCCCTCCACATGGTCCAAGTCCTCCACAGTCGGATCTTTTGCCTCGATGTAGCCGGTTATGTGCTGCTTCCCATCCCATACTCTGAAGTCAGGATTGCCGGCTTCAGTCTTCTTCGGCAGCGTGGTTACGTGGATGTTCTTCTTACCAGTGGATTCCGCATACTCGTTCAGCAGTTCTTCAACGGCGGAGTAGTAGCTCACTTCTGTGGCATCACCACGGCTGGCAATCTGTAAAATCCTTTTCAGGTACGACTTCAGCATTCGCCTGCTTCACCTTTTGGACACCTTTTTAAGGAATCGCTCAAGCTCGGATTTCCTGTATAATCGATATTGGTTAGCCGGGTTTCGATACGGTCTCAGTTTACCGGCTTTATCCCACCTCCGGAGAGTCATCTCCGTTACGCCAAGAAACCGGGCCGCCTCACCTATTGTCATATAGCTTTTTAGGTTTCTCATGTCACCTGTACAACATTATACACGCTGACCAAGTCCTTGTCAAGAGAAATCTTCACGGAATTTCTCGAATCCTTTCAAGAATTTGTCAAACTTGTCCTCGAGGCTCTCCGAGGCCTTCCCCGAGAAATCGAGGTTGTTGAGTATCTCACCGAGCGTCTGAGGATCGTAGTTGGCGTAAGAAGAAAGCGTAGTAGCAATATGCTCATGCCCAAAATTCTGGCTGATTGCCTTGATCTGCTCCCCGGTCTTGCAACTCCTCAAAGCCAGGCGCACGGCCAAGTGTCGAAAGGTGTGCGGTGGGAAGTAGGGTAGTCCAGCTTCCTCAGACCGCTTCTTGAATGTCTTTCTGATGCCGCCCGTTCCCTTCCAGAATACCGGCTCCACCTCAGTAGCTGGCTCAAAGCTCAGATTGTCCTCCCCATGCCCAATCTTCGACCGAGGGAAAAGGGGATCCCGCGAGCCATAGCCTTTGCCCTTGAGATGCTTCACCCATTCCTTTACATACTCGACCAGCTTTTCATCGAATCTGAAGAGTGTGGAAGGTATGTACTTGGAGAATTTGGTCTGGACGCCCTGCCTCGGGTCCTGACTGATAGTGAGGCTCTCCTCGTCAAGACATCCCAGCGGAAGCGTGACTATCGCTTTGTCCCTCATACCGCTCAGCAGAGTGAAGGATATTAGCGCTCTATCCCTGAGGTCGATTTCGGAGTTGATCTTAATTGAGCTTGCCAGCTTGACAACGTACTCCAGGGGAGGATACTGCCTGGGGACGTATTGCGTGGCTATCCGCTCTTCTTTCTCCGATATCCTGAGATAGCTCACAACATCGGGGGTGATTCTGCTCTTGTAGCCCGGCTGCCAAGAGAGCCAGGAGAAAAACCTCCTCAGATATCGGAGATACGAGTGGAACGTGGTGACAGAAATCTGCTTGCCTTTGAATTTCCTTTTTGCGAGCCATTTCTTGAACGCTATCGCCTTGTCCGGTTTTAGGCTGGTGAAATCGGCTTGTTTCGTGAAGTCCTCCCAGAGCAGGATGGATTTTTCAATCCCGTCGATGGTAGAATCACAAAGTCCCTCCGCCTCTTTGAGCCAGGTGAAAAACCTCCGCTTTGCCCTCTCATTTTTGATGTTGAACTCTGCCATTTTGACCCCTTTGTATGTCAGTGTTAACGGAGCTACCTCCACTCCCAATTAAACTCTTCTTATGTTCCGCTATGCTCAGCCCGGTTTTCATCAATTCCCGGACCTTTTTGTCTGACGAGAAGCGGAATAATCTGCATCGGCAAACCTCACATATGCCCTTTATGATAGCCTGTCGATACCTGCCAAGTCTCCTCTCAGTGATTTCTATCGAAAACTCGTCTTGAAGGCTTTCTCTGGGCACTCCGCACCTGGGACAGAAGAACTCGCCCGGTTTCAGGGGATGCTTGCGTCCCTGCTGCTTCTCTCTCAAGAAGGACCTCACATCCGCCCCCATGACCAAGAAGGGCTTAGACTTATCGTCGATGACATTTAAGCCTTGTTTGCGCCAGGCTTGCACCGTTCGCCTGTGCACTGCGAACACTTCGGCTATCTCCGCAAAGGTGTATGAGCGTCTGAGTCTTACAAGATTCGGGTTATGTTTTATCTTCCTCTTTGCCATTCTCCCGTTCCCACTCACCCAGGAGTGAAAAGAAACCGGTGAGATTCTCCACTATCTCCCTGGCGTCCTCCTCAGTCAGTTGTTCCTCACTGAGAGGCTGCCACATGCGAATTGTCTTTTCCAGGATTTCTTTGCTATATCTGGTCATTGCATAAGAGAAGCCGTCGAGCCTCCCATCCTCCCACCACTCACACATCATCCCACGGAAGGTAGACGGCTTCGTTCTTTACGAGTGTCCGCTTACTGCCTTAACTCTTTACTTCTTTGTTTCTTCTTTGGGTGGCTTCAGACTCTCATCTTTGTTGACATTGGTTATGCCACCCTTGAAGAAATTGATTTTCAGACAACCGGTGAATCTGTTCTTCATCAGATCCGCAATAAGGTCAAACAACCATTTCAATAACCCGACCTCCTCTTCACAAAGATGACCACATGCCCAACGGAACGCATACGCCGTTCGGCGTACACGGCAGGCAAAAAAACAACGGACTTAGAGTCCGAGTATCTAACCATCCCTTATCCTCACGAAACCAGCGTCTTTGAAGAACCGCTCTTGCTGCCAATCGGGGACTTGGCTCAATTCTTTAAGCCGGATTCTGACCGCTTGCTTGGAGGCTTCAAAAGTCCGAGCCAGATATCCCACCACAGCATCGAATAAATGGCTGTTTCTGACCAATCCTACATTATCAACAATGCTGTAGGCGTTTCTTTCCCGGATGAAATGCTGAAGAAACAAATCCCTGGGCATTAGCAGATTTGCCATAACCTTATTGGCTTGGAATTCCCACCATTCCCCGGTGTACTCGCCCTCTATAGTTCTCTGGAGGCAAGAGATCTTCCTTGCTCTCTCGGACTTGAAGAGCGACTGCTGATTTGGGTCATCTTCGAAAATGACCGGATGTAAGATGCAATGCCCTCCCTCGTGAGTCGCCGTGGAATTGTACCGGCCCCACTGACCCGTTCTCTCTGCCTCTTCCGTAAGATCGCGGTGTATCTTCACCTCAAGATGGTCCTCATAGAAGTAAGTTGCTCCCAAGACCCCCGGTCCCTCAGTTCTAATCAGGTCCGCGTAAGGGTCGAGCACGATCTCCTTCTTCAGCACGGCAGGCAAGTAGAGTTCGATGAACTTGTCTACCTGCAAGGCGAGATCGCCGGATCTTCCTATACGACTCAGCGAGCCCTGCCTGTGCCTCTCCGCGACGCCTTCAAGCTCCCCGTCTTCAAACCACAGTCGACGCGGATAACGGCCAGTTTTGTCTTTGATGATTCTCACTCGTTCAATCCCCCTCGGATTGAATCAGACGCGGTTACTTCCGATGTGCCTTCGGTGGGCGTTTGCTCTTACTCTCTATGTATTCCTCTAATTCCTTCCAATCTCTGAAGCCGGACTGCTTGGCTTTTCTGAGCAGCCTCCTTACATCCTCACTTTCCTGCACGATCTCTTTTATATCGGGCGGAGTTCTTCGCGCCAATCTCAACAGATGATCAAGGTCTCCGTCCAGCAAGTCAGCCATTCTACAGATCACCTCCAAGCCCGGAGGCCTCTTTCTCCCTTGCTCTATGTCGCATAAATATGAGGCCGACATTGGTTCTCCGTCTTCCTTCATGACCCTTCCGGCAAACTCCCTAATGCTCATCTGCTTCCTTTTGCGCAGACGGGCTATCTCTGGACCAAAGCCTCTCCCCTCCACTTTGACCTCCTCTCTTTGTATGTTGTACGCTGTTTGGCGTAAAAACGTTGCGCCCAAACAGGGAAAAAATGAACTTCAAACCAAGAAAGCTGTATTCTTCTGGGTACCAGTTACTTAAGAGGCGTCGGCAGACCTCTTTCGACCGTCGTATGGTCAAGAATGTTTTGCCCACTGAGGCGAGTCGGCAGGGTGTTGGATTCCTCGCTCAACCGAACTTTCTTCTCTCACCATTTCTTCTTCTGGTATTCTCTTCCCCCTGAACCAGCTTAGGGAGCAGAGTCTCCGGATGTCTGTGTCAAGGCTTTCAGCGCGTAAGGCATTCGCGGGGTCCGCTGGGCAGTCACACCGACGGTTTAGAGAACGCCTCACAGCCCAGCAGGAGACTCCGCCCCGCATATGACCGTCGGGATGGCATCTCGAAGGTGACTCAAGGAAGCTTGTTCCAGATTAAGGGGTTAGAAGCTCAAGGATCTGAGGTGCTTCCGCTGTCTGCCCGCGCTCCGATTCACTGGCGAAATCGTCTGGATAGTTGCGGTCGGCTTCTCAGGATCGCTCCTCATTCTTTATACGATGTGTGAGGAAGCGGGACGACTTATCGGAGTCCCTTCCACGACGGACCCAGTAGACCGAGACGGTCATTCTCCAGATCTCGTTGAATCTCTTCTTGTTTTGCCAATCTCCAGGGTGGATTCCCCCGAGTCGTAGAGCTTCCGGTCGGTGAGTCAAGAGGATGGAGCAGCAGTCACCAGCCACATAAGACGACATGCGTACGGCCTATTCTTCGCGTTGGACTGAAAAAAACCTTGACGAGCTCGGCCGAGTCTAGTATACTTAATAGGAGGAATAATTTCTGATACTCAGGAGCGAACCAGTGAAGAGAACGGCCGTGATCTTCGTGGTGTGCGGATTGACGTCCGTTTTGGCGTCCCCAGGCACAGTGGCCCAGGTGGCCGGAGACGCCAATGGGGACAGTATCGTCAACGTTGGGGACATCGTGTACGAGGTCAACTACCTTTATAAGAGTGGATCGCCACCAGTTTTCTATGAATGCGGTGACCCCAACACAGACTGCGTTGTGGACGTAGGAGACATCGTCTACCTGATCAACTATCTCTTCAGACAAGGACCTGATCCTGAGATTGTCTACTGCTACTGGACAGAGCCTGTTAACCTGGGAGAACCGATCAACAGTCCTGGAGGCGAGGAGTCATTTCGCATGACACCTGACGGGAGAATGGCGGTACTTGTGTCCAACAGAGAGGGATCATACGGCAACGGAGACGTATGGTACTGTTTCTGGGACAGCGTTTCACATTCCTGGTCCGAGCCTCAGAATTGCGGTCCCAACGTAAACACAATGATTGAAGATCTGGGGCCTTGTCTCTCTCCCGATGGCCAGAAGCTCTACTACGTGCAGTACGGAAGGCCTGGAGGCTACGGTGGGTGGGAAATATGGGTTTCAACTTGGGATAGCCTTAGCCTTGAATGGGGCGTGCCCGAAAACCCTGGGCCGACTATCAATATGAGCGGCTCAGAGTGGGGTCCTTTCGTATCGCCGGACGGCTTCAAGTTATACTTCAGCAATGCCTGGGGCATATGGGTTTCCGACTGGAACGGCTCTACCTGGGAGACCCCAACCTTGCTGGACACCACCGTCAATGGCTGGCACAGCGAGAGTCATCCCAGTGTGACTGCGGACAACGAGACGCTCTATTTCACCAGATGGGGTGGGCCGAATCTCACCTATTACATCTGTGTTTCTCAACGGACCGGGACGGGGTGGGGAACCACGCACCTTTTGCCCCCTCATGTCAGTGATTCTGGTGGCGCGGGGCAATCCTACGTCACTCCTGACGGGTCAAAACTCTATTTTATCTCAGCTAGAGATGGGGGTATGGGAAGCGGGGATGTGTGGGTGAGCGAGAGAATCATTGATGAGGACGGACAAGCGCCCCGATGATGGGAGGTCGACGCGTGAGCGCCCTCGCTAAAACCTTCAGATGAGGAGGTGCTATGAGTTGCTAAGGTGTTTGCTGCGAAGTTCTCACCGGCAGGACGATGTACGCTGCTCACGATCTTCTGCTTCTGCCTGATTCTGTTCTCCAGGAACCTTGATCTAGACAGGAGGTCCGCATGTTACGGCGAAGAATCTTCCCAGTGATTGTACTCCTTTCCTTTTTCATCCTCTTTTCGCCAAGTTTAGAAATCCTTGCTTTTGACTGTGTGCTTGACGACACAAGCAAAGCTAGCTTATGTACTTATGATTCACGCCCACCAATAGACACCATACATACGCTGGCCATCTACTGCTGCGGTGCTGAAACGCTCTATTCCTTGCCTATGTATTACTCGTCTGTCTGGCAACTCGGAGAATTTAGCGTCTCCCAGTTTTTTGAGGACAACTCCGACGGGAAATATGCGCTCAGTTGCGACGCGGTTAAAGACGGCTTTTACCCAATTCAGCATCCCACCCTTGATCCCTCTGAGGAGGATTGCGCGGGAGGTGGAACCGAGTTCGCGTCGGTGATTCTCGAAATAGTCGACAGTCTTGTGGATTTCGCCGACTACGACGGAGACGAGGACGGTGTCGTTGACGGGTTCTTCTTCGTCATTGTTGGCGACTACGAGACCCCTAAGGGGTGTGCTTGCCTCAGCAATTTCTCCTACCAGACAGATGACACGACACTGACAGGTGACACAATAGAGGTTTCAGGTGAGATGGGAGTCGAAGTCAGGATAAAGGCACCACCTGAACCAACCCCGGAAGCTGAGTTCGTGCACATCTGTGTTCACCAATGGGGGCATCAGTTCGGTCTCATAGATCTGCACGGTGGGTGAGACATTTACTGGATTGGGTTTGCGGCCATGAGCGAGAGGAATTTTCCCTTAGGTTGTTCTCCCTATGGCCCATATTCCAGGGCGAAACTGGGCTGGATAGACCCAATCGATGTGACAGACAGTTTGTCTGATCAGACGATCACGGACTATATGTCCACAGGCAACGTGTTTAGACTGAATTTCACTCCGCACGAGTACTTCTTGGTGGGCAACCATAAGAAAGCCTATCCAAACACTTCAAGGTGGGAGGAAAAATTCCCTGGACAAGGCTTGCTGATATGGCACGTGGATACGACAGGGGATAATTGCATCAATTACCATAAAACGGTAGACCTTGAGACTGCTGACGGGCTATACGATTCCCTGGGCGGGGACCCTAACGATTCGACAGGGCTCGATAGTCTAGACACCGATCCTCTCAACAACATCGGCTATTACTGGTGTTTCTTCAACAACACGACCAGTCAGGCCTTCAATGATACCTCTAATCCGACAACTGACGGCTACAAGGTCATTCATCTACCGAACCTATGGAAACAGACTGTCCCTACGGGAATCTCCGTCAATGATATCCAGGGAGCGGGCGGTGGCAGCATGACGGCTGATCTCTTTAGTCCCAATCCGAGCATTTGGTGGGGACCAGACACCGTTTACCTCACCGGAGATTTCACGGTTGAATCGGGGAGCAAGTTGCGTATACGCGAGGGAACGGTCATAGTGTTCGACACAACAGACGATCAGCAAGCCGGCTCTGACTCGTCAAAATGTGAGCTGATTGTGCAAGGAAAGCTAGAGGCCTGGGGCACAGAGCAGGACACGATTCACTTCCTGTCAGTCTCGTCAACCCCATCCGATAGCGACTGGTATGGAGTGAGAGTATTGCCAGGAGGGAATGCTCAACTCTCTTACTGTGACATCAGAAGTGCGTCTACGGGAATTGAGTACGTAGACTCCTCGACCGACACGGTGACCCACTGTCGTTTCCGGAACAATCATATGTATGGTCTTCGGATTGAGAATAGCAATGTACTGGTTGACGAGTGCGTGATTGAGAAGGACTGGGTGGGAATCGATAACAGTGA
>Ga0180436_10000093_pt1 | contig 89672 bp, 73 predicted proteins | sample SS_ome_2_FD_132434 | JGI IMG/M metagenome (GOLD analysis project Ga0180436, IMG submission 132434) | Hypersaline lake sediment archaeal communities from the Salton Sea, California, USA - SS_3_S_2 metaG | ecosystem: Environmental > Aquatic > Non-marine Saline and Alkaline > Hypersaline >...
GAGCGCGGCGACTTTGCTCGCGGCGCCCGACGCCTGTGCGACCGACTCGGGGATGTCCTTGGGGCCCTGAGCCGCGCCCGCGATGTAGAAGCCGGGCGCCAGGCTCTCGACGGGCCTGAGCTTCGGGTGCGCCTCCGAGAGGAAGCCCCACTCGTTCTGGTGGATCTTGAGCATGTTCGCGAGGTCGCGCGCCGCGGCGTTCGGCACGGTCGCGAGACCGAGCACCGCCATGTCCGCGGCGATCTCGATCTTCTTGCCCGAGAGCGTGTCGACGCCCCAGACCATCACCTTCCCGTCCTCCTCGAAGATCTTCGAGACCTTGCCGCGGATATAGAGGACGTCGTCCTCCTCGGCCGCGCGCGTGTAGAACTCCTCGTAGCCCTTGCCGCCCGTCCGGACGTCCATGTAGAAGACGTACGCCTGGCCCTCGTGGACGTTGTGCTTGTAGAGCATGGCGTGCTTGGTGAGATACATGCAGCAGACCTTCGAGCAGTACGGCAGGTGACTCTCCGGGTCGCGCGAGCCGCAGCAGGTCAGGAAGACGACCTCCTTCGGAATCTCGCCGTCGGAAGGGCGCCTGACCTCGCCGCCGGTGGGCCCGCTCGCCGAGAGCATTCGCTCGAACTGGAGGCTCGTGACGACGTCGGGGTACTTCCCGCCGCCGTACTCGCCCATGTTCTCTATAGGATAGAGGTCGTAGCCGGTGGCCACGACGATGGCGCCGACCTCGTACTCCACGAACTCGTCCTGCTGCTCGTAGTCGATGCAGTCGAGCGGACAGACCTTCGCGCAGACGCCGCACTTCCCGTCCTTGAGGAACCAGGTGCAGTGCGAGGCGTCGAGGACCGGCTTGTTCGGCACGGCCTGCGGGAAGGGCGTGTAGATGGCCGGACGCTCGGCCAGACCCTCGTCGAATTCCGACGGAGCCTTGGCCGGGCACTTCTCGCTGCAGAGCCCGCAGCCGGTGCAGACGTCGCGGTTGACGTAGGACGCCTTCTTCCGGACCTTGACCTTGAAGTTGCCGACGTAGCCACTGACGTCGTCCACTTCCGAGTAGGTCAGGAGAGTGACCTTCGGATGCTGCGCCACCTCGACCATCTTGGGGGTCATGATGCACTGCGAGCAATCGAGCGTCGGGAAGGTCTCGGACAGCTGCGCCATGTGTCCGCCGATCGAGGCTTCCTTCTCGACAAGGACGACCTCGTGGCCCGCGTTGGCTATGTCGAGCGCGGCCTGGATGCCCGCGATGCCGCCGCCCACCACGAGCGCGCGCGGCGTCATCGGGACCGAGATGGGGTCGAGCGCCTCGTCGAGCCGCGCCTTCTCGATCATCACCTTGATGGTCCTGATCGCCTTGTCTGTCGCCGCGTCCTTGTCGCCCTGATGGACCCAGCTGCACTGCTCTCGGATGTTGGAGATCTCGACCTGGTAGGGGTTCATCCCCGCCGCCGTCCCAGCCCGCCGGAAGGTCGCCTCGTGGAGCGTCGGCGAGCACGCCGCCACTATGACGCCCGTGAGGTCGTGCTCCTTGATTGCGTCCTTGACCATGTTCTGGCCGGGGTCGGAGCACATGTAGGTGTAGTCGGTGGAGAACGCGACGCCCGGATATCCGGCGAGCTCCTCCGCCACACGCTTGACGTCCACCGTTGCCGCGATGTTGGTGCCGCAGTGGCAGACGAACACTCCGATGCGTTCTTCCATCACCCCTCCTTAGGGTAGCTCATACACGATCAGGCTCGCGTCTAGATAAGGCTCTTCTCGGCCAGGACTGGTCTCGGGTCCACGGTGTTGTCGCTGAAGTCCAGGTGCTCCTTGTCGACCCCCAGCGCGATCCCCAGAAGCTGGGTGAAGTAGATCACCGGCAGCTTGCGGAAACCCTTGACCTCTTCGGCCATCTTGTCCTGATGCCTGTCGAGGTTGTAGCGGCAGAGCGGGCAGGTAGTGACGATGACGTCGGCGTCGCGCTTGACGGCGGACACGACGACGTTCTGTGAACACGACGCCGCCAGATCCTCGTCCTTGACGACCTGGAACCCGCCGCAGCATTCGGTCTTCATCGGGAAGTCGACCACGTCGCAGCCAAGCGCCTCGAGGAACTCCTCGAAGATCGTCGGCTGCTCGGGGTCGTCGAACTTCATCTCCTTCGCGGGACGAAGGAGCATGCACCCGTAGTACGGGGCGACCTTGAGCCCCTCCAGCTTCTTCGTTACGGCCTCGGCGACCCTGTCGTAGCCGACGACGTCGCGGAGCATCTCGATGTAGTGGAGGACCTCCACCTGGCCCTCGTAGTCCTCGTGCGTGTAGCTCGGGATCCTCTCTCGCGCCTCGGTGTCCGCGCGGAGGAAGAGGTTGGCCTTGTCGCGCTTGTCCTTATTCCCGCGCATCACGTTGTTGCTGCGCTTGAGGACGTTGTAGCAGAATGAGCAGAGCGTCACGACCTTGTCGCCGAGACGCGAGGCGTAGGAGAGGTTCCTGACGCCGGCGAGCACGTCCATGACGCTGTCGGTGACGAGCGGGTAGACGGCGCCGCAGCAGGTCCAGATGGGAAGCTCCTCGAGTTCCACACCCAACGCCTTCGCGCACTCCTTCGCCGAGACGTCGAAGTCGCGGGCTCTCTCGTGAAGCGTGCATCCGGGGTAGTACGGGATCTTCATCTCTTCCTCCGACGTCTATCCGTTCAGCTTCCGAAGCGCTCCCACCACACCCATCTGCGGCGCGTCGGTCACCATCACCGGCGTCACCTCGTCCGCGTCCACACGTGGCTCCGACAGCCTTGCTCTCAGAGCGATGGCCCGCAGCGCATCGCAGATGTTCGAGAACTCGACGCCCTTGGGGCAGCGCGACGCGCACTGGAGGCACGAGGCGCAGGTCCAGATGGTCTTCGAGGCCAGGACCTCGTCCAGCTGTCCGAGCTGGAGCAGCCTGATGACCTCGCTCGGGACGATGTCCATCTCGTCGACGACGGGACAGCCTGCGGAACAGCGGCCGCACTGATAGCAGGCCATCAGCTTCTGCCCGGAGAGCGTCTCGACGCGGTCCAGCATATCGTCCCTGATCATGTCCGTTGTGAGTCTGAGTCGCATATCTAGCCTCCGAAGTGGCTTCACGGACCGGTCCGCCCGGCCCCCTCCGCCGCCTTCGAGCGATGGGGTCGTTCCTGAGTCGTTATTGGGTTCTTTCTGGTGAGGTGAGCGACGCCTCACGAACTGACGCCGAACACATCGCACAACGGGTACGAGAATCTGCCACCGTGGCGCCCGCGGTAGGCGCGGCGGTGACATGTTGAATAAGTAGAATACTACGGAGCGGGCGGAAGGTCAACCGCTTTCGGGCGTACAGCGGTTGATTCGCGCGCGCGAGGGGGCCGGGGACACGCCGGCCGGCCCTGAGCGCCGCTCGACATTGCCACGTTTGGGCGGTATAATTCCGGTACCGAAGGGAGGACAGCATGACACCGTTGCGGATGATGTGCCTCGTGGCGTCCCTGGTGGCGCTCACGCTGACCCTGGCCGCCCCGACGGCCACCGCCGAGACCGTCATCGTCGACCCCGGCGGCGGAGGCGACTACGACAACATCCCCGAGGCCGTGTTCCACGCGGATGCGGAGGACACGGTGCTGGTGATGCCGGGAGTCTACGCGGTCGAAGCCGGAGGGACCTACCCATGGCCCATACCGCTCGACGCCGAGACCCCAACGATCGTCAGCTCGGCCGGGGCCGCGGCAACCGTGCTGCAGGGTAACGACACGGTGGACCACTTCAGCATTGCGGAGGACGTGACAGACGCGAGACTTTCCGTGCATGGATTCACGTTCGAGGGGACCAACTACATCATCCAACGGCACTACACGGCCTATCCGGGCGGGCCTGTCCGCTTCACGGACAACGTCGTGGTGGCAACTGATGCGACTCGTGGTCGGCTCGTAGTCGGCAGAGGAAGTGGGGGTTTGGTGGCCCGTAGTACATTCACAGCGAACTGTGTGCAGTGCACCACGATGACGGCGATCTCCGTCGGGAGCGACGGCGGTCCCGGCAGCCCCATCGAGGACAACGAGATCTCCGGCTACTACTTCGGCATAGTCGGGTCGGGGGAGAACGTGGTGATCAGGAGGAACCACATACACGACTGCGTCTTCCAGGGGATCTACGCCGGGGCACATCTGGCGGCGAGCGACAACATCATAGAGAACAACGGCGCTTACGGCATCACGCTCCAAGGCGCATACTACCTGGAAGGCAACATCATCAGGGGGCACGATACCGGCATCGCGTGGCCGTGGGCGACTATCACCGGTCCACTCGAGGGCCACGCGCACCTCAACGACATCTACGACAATGAGATAAACATCAAGGCACGCCAGGTCACTTACCCCGTCGAGTTCGACGCGACCATGAACTGGTGGGGCACGTCGGACCCCGAGGAGATCGCCGCCCGCATCTACGACTGCAACGATCCCTCGTGGGGCGGAGAGGGCTGTGTCACGTTCACCCCCTGGTGCACGGCGCCAATCCCGGGGTGCGACCCTACTCCTGCCGAGAACGCGAGCTGGGGTACTATCAAGGCCATGTATAGATAGAGATTAACGCGAGGGTACATGATTCGAACGACATCGCTCTCTCTGGTCCTCGTAGTGCTGTTCGCGGCGAGCGCCCTCGCAGGCACCATCGTCGTCGACCCGTCGGGCGGAGGTAACTTCGACAACATCCCCGAGGCGATGTCGCGTGGCTCCGCCGTGGACACGGTGCTCGTGAAGCCTGGCTACTACGAGGTCGACGACACCCTCGCTCACCCGTGGCCGATCGAGCTGACACCGAACAGCCCGACGCTGGCGAGCGAGGGTGGCGCGGCGGTCACGCTGATCATGGGCGACGGGTCCCTGCCGGCGTTCGAGGTCGCGGAGAGCAGGCCCGGGGACGGCAGATACGGCGCCCGCGTGTTCATCTCGGGCTTCAAGTTCCTGAACCTCACGGGGCCTCTTGACTGGGGGGGCGTCGCTCAAGCGGAGGTCTTCTTCACGGACAACATCGTGGAGGCGTGCGAGGTGGGCGTGGACGTCAGATGGGGCGACGGGACCGTGGCGCGCAATACGATAGAGGGTCCCGGATACTACGGCATCCAGTGCCCGTACTTCAGCGGCACCCTGGAGGACAACGAGATCTTCGGGTTCGCGGACGCCGGGGTCATCAGCACGAACGAGAACGTGACGCTTCTGCGGAACCACATCCACGACAACGCGGTCTCGGGCATCACGACCTCCGCGGACTGCGTGGCTGAGGGAAACACGATCGAGGACAACGATTGGTACGGCATCTCGGCCGCGTTCGACGTCCACCTGACCGATAACGTCATACGGCGCAACGGGACGGGCATCGACTTCTGGACCGGGCCGCACACAGGCCTGATGCGCGGCAACCAGATCTACGACAACGACGCCGAGGCGATCCACGCCTACGCTGGCGACACGGACCCCCCGACCTGCATCGACGCCACCATGAACTGGTGGGGGACAACGGACGGGGACACGATCGAGGGTCTCATCTGGGACTGCAACGACAGCGACTGGGCCGGTGTCTGCTTCGCCGTGGAGCCCTGGTGCCAGACACCGGCATGCGACCCGACGGGCCTCGCGGACGTCGGGAGCTGGGGCGCCATCAAGGCGATGTTCCGATAGCGGCCCGGTGCGTCGTTGAAGATGCAGGCAGGCTCCGAACGACCGCGTTCCCTCACCCTCCAACCGGACTTGAGGCTTGATCCATCCCGAGAGAGTGAAGTTCTTGAACGATGAGCCGCCCCGTTCGAAGGGGCGCGTCCTGTACTGGATGCAGCAGTCCCAGCGGGCGGAGTTCAACCACGCCCTCGAGTTCGCGATACGCGCGGCGAACGAGCGACGTGAACCGCTCGTCGCCGTGTTCGGGCTCACTACAAGCTTCCCTCAGGCACAGGCGCGGCACTACGTCTTCATGTTGGAGGGGCTGCGCGAGACACAGCGCGCGCTCCGGAAGCGGGGAGTTCCGCTGGTCGTTCTGCTCGCCGACCCGCCCCAGGCGGTCGCCGCGATGTCCGCCCGCACGTCGCTCGTGGTCACCGACGCCGGGTACCTGCGCGTGCAGCGCGCCTGGCGCAGAGAGGTAGCCCGGGCGGCGAACTGCAGGGTCGTTCAGGTGGAATCCGACGTTGTCGTGCCGACGGATGTCGTGAGCGGCAAGGAGGAGTACGCGGCCCGCACCATCCGTCCGAAGGTCCACAAGCACCTGTCGCGCTTCATGGCGCCGCTCGAGGAGACAGAGCTCACTCGCCGGACCCGGAGCGCGGGCGCCGAGAGCATCGACATCTCCGACCCCCGCGGCGTCGTCGCCGGGCTACCGATAGAGGAACGGGCGCTTCCGGTCGACTCGTTCACGGGAGGAACGGCCATGGCAGAGGAACTCCTGCAGAGGTTCCTCGCAAGCGGGATCCGCGCGTACGCCGACCGGCGCAGCGACCCGGGGGCAGGCGTCGAGTCGGACCTCTCTCCCTACCTCCACTTCGGCCAGCTCTCCCCTCTCCGCGTGGCGCTCGCGGTGAGGTCCTCGCGCGGCGTGCCACGGGCCGCCAAGGACGATTTCCTCGAGGAGCTGATCGTGCGGCGCGAGCTGGCGATGAACTTCTGCCTGCACAACAGCCACTACGACCGCTACACTTGTCTGCCTGAGTGGGCCGTCCGGACGCTCGAGAAGCACGCCGGCGACGCGCGCGAGTACGGCTACTCGTACAGGCTGTTGGAGTCGGGCGCCACGCACGACCCGTACTGGAACGCCGCGCAGCGAGAGATGGTGCTCCGCGGGAAGATGCACGGCTACATGAGGATGTACTGGGGCAAGAAGATAATCGAGTGGACGCGATCGCCCAGGCTGGCGTTCCGGACGGCGCTCCGACTCAACAACGTATACGAACTCGACGGCCGCGACCCCAACTCGTTCGCTGGAGTCGCGTGGTGTTTCGGCAAGCACGACAGGCCGTGGAAGGAACGGGCCGTCTTCGGTCAGGTCAGGTGGATGAGCGCCGACGGACTCCGGCGCAAGTTCGACATGGACGCGTACCTCGATCGTGTGGACGCGCTCGGGGAAGGCCGCGAAGAGCGCGGCGGGGAGAGACGATGAGCACGGGCGCGACGAAGCCCCGACTCGGCATCAGCACGTGTCTGTTGGGCGAGAAGGTGCGGTACGACGGCGGCGGCAAGCGCGACAGGTTCCTGACGGACACGTTCGGGCAGTTCGTGGAGTGGGTGCCCGTATGCCCGGAGGTCGAGTGCGGCCTGCCCGTCCCCCGGGAGGCGATGCACCTGACCGGCGACCCGGAGGCGCCGCGCCTCGTGACCATCCGAAGCGGCATCGACCACACGGCCAGGATGAAGAAGTGGGCGCGCAAGCGCGTCCGCGAGCTGGCCGGCGAGGACCTCGCGGGCTACGTCTTCAAATCGCGGTCACCGAGCTCCGGCATGGAGCGAGTCAAGGTCTACGATGAGAACGGCACCCCCGCGGGCACGGGCGTCGGCCTGTGGGCGCGCGCGTTCATGGACCACTTCCCACTGCTGCCGGTCGAGGACGAGGGACGCCTCCACGACCCAGTACTGCGCGAGAACTTCATCGAGCGCGTGTTCGCCCTCAGACGCTACCGCGAGGCGATGAGACCTCGTCGCAGCAGAGGCGCTCTCGTCGATTTCCAGGCCTCGCACAAGCTGCAGCTGATGGCGCACGCGCCGGCTGTGCAGAAAGAGATGGGACGCCTGGTCGCGCGGGCCAAGGAACTGCCCACCGACGAGCTGTTCACGAAGTACGAGTCGCTACTGATGGAGGCGCTCCAGCTGAAGGCGACGCCGGGCAAGAACGCTAACGTGCTGCAGCATGCTCTGGGGTACTTCAAGCGCGATCTCGAGGCCGACGAGAAGAGAGAAACGCTCGAGGTCATCGACCGCTACCGCCGGGGGCTGGTGCCGCTCGTCGTCCCCGCGACCCTTCTCTCCCACTACATCAGGAAGTACGACGCTGAGTATCTCGCGGCCCAGACCTACTTCGACCCGCACCCCATCGAACTGAAGCTCAGGAACCACGCCTGAACCCGTGGGAGCCCGGGCGCATCCCAAGTCCTGTGCCGGCGACGCCGCGCGCGACGACCGGTCCATCACACGGAACGCAAAACCGCGGAGGAGACGAATGAGACCGCTTCTTGCCGCACTCGCAGTCGTTGCAGCGCTGGCCGCCGGATGTTCGAGCGGTGGCGCCCCAGCCGCCGACCTCGGAACCGAGGACCTGCGTGACGCCGTTGCCGCGACTTTCCAGTCGCGCTGCATAGGATGTCATGGCGCCGATGCTCCGTCGTCAGGACTGTCGCTCACCGAGGATCAGATGGAGAGTTCGCTGATAAACTCGTGGAGCTACGTGAACGAGGGCTTCGTCCTCGTCAAGCCAGGCAAGCCCGAGGAGAGCCTCCTGATCAAGATACTCCGGGGCGACCACGAGGCGGGCGGCCTGCACATGCCTCCCAACGGGATCATGGGCGACGCGGAGATAGACCTCATCTACAACTGGATCGAGTCGCTCGGCGAAGACGGAAGCTAGAGGGCGGCACTTGAACCGTCTCGCAAGCGAGCAGAGCCCCTACCTCCTGCAGCACGCCGCGAACCCCGTAGACTGGTACCCGTGGGGCCCGGAGGCTTTCGAGCGCGCCCGTCGCGAGGACAGGCCGGTCTTCCTGTCGATCGGCTACTCGACGTGCCACTGGTGCCACGTGATGGAGCGCGAGTCTTTCGAGGACGCGGAGGTGGCGGCCCTGATGAACGACGCGTTCGTCTGCGTCAAGGTCGACCGCGAGGAGCGCCCCGACATAGACGCCGTCTACATGGAAGCGGCGCGAGTCATGTCGGGCGGGGGCGGCTGGCCCCTTACGATCGTAATGACCCCCGACAAGAAGCCGTTCTACGCCGCGACCTACCTGCCCAGAACGAGCAGGTTCGGCAGGCCGGGGATGATGGAGCTCGTACCGCATATCGCGGGCCTGTGGGAGACGCGGCGCGACGAGCTCACGGACATCGCCGGGCGAGTGGCATCGGCGCTGAGGTCGGTGTCGCAACCGGAGGCCGGTACCGCGCCTTCGCCGGCGCTCGAGGACCAAGCGTTCGAGCAGCTGCGTTCTTCGTTCGACGACGAGCACGGTGGCTTCGGCCCCGCCCCCAAGTTCCCCACGCCGCACCAACTCCTCTTCCTGCTTCGCTACTGGAACCGGACCGGCGAGTCCGAGGCGCTCGCGATGGTCGAGTCGACGCTGCGGGCGATGCGCCGCGGGGGCGTCTACGACCACGTCGGCTTCGGATTCCACCGCTACTCGACGGACGCGGAGTGGCTGGTGCCGCACTTCGAGAAGATGCTCTACGACCAGGCGATGCTGGTGATGGCCTACACGGAGACCTACCTCGCGACCGGTGACGCCGACTACGAGCGGACCGCGCGCGAGATCATCGACTACGTCGGAAGAAACATGGTCGACGAGGGCGGAGGGTTCCACTCGGCCGAAGACGCGGACAGCGAGGGAGTAGAGGGCAGGTTCTACGTCTGGACGCTCGCCGAGATAAGGGACGTGCTCGGCACCGACGCGACCTTCGCGGAGCGTGCGTTCGGGCTGGCGGAGCGTGGCAACTTCGCGGACGAAGCGACCGGTCAACGCGGTGGCGCCAACGTCCTCCACTACCCGCGTTCGGAGTCCGCGCTGGCCAGAGAGCTCCGGTTCTCGGACAAAGAGCTTCGCTCCCGCATCGAGTCGGTGAGGCGGCGTCTTCTCAACGCCAGGTCGAACAGGGCGCGCCCGCACCTGGACGACAAGGTGCTAACGGACTGGAACGGTCTCATGATCTCCGCTCTCGCGAGGGCGTCCCAGGCGTTCGGCGTACCGGCCTACGCGGAGACCGCGCGTCGGGCCGCCGACTTCATCCTCGAGACGATGAGGGACGAAGGCGGACGTCTGCTCCACCGATACCGCGCGGGCGACGCGGGCATCGCCGCGAACGCCGACGATCACGCGTTCCTCTCGATGGGGCTCTTCGACCTCTACGAGGCGACACACGACCCGAGGTACCTCGCTGAGTCTGCGCGGCTCATGAACGAGATGGTCGAACGGTTCCTGGACGGGGACGGCGGCGGATTCTACTTCACTCCCGCCGACGGCGAGACGTTGCTCGCGAGGAAGATGGAGACCTACGACGGCGCGATTCCGTCCGCCAACTCGGTGGCGGCGCTCAACCTGATAAGGCTGGGCGCGGCGCTCGCCAGGCCCGAGTACGTGGAGCGCGCGCAGGACCTCGCCCGTGCGCTCGCGGGGACCGTCGATCGCTACCCGGCGGCCTACACCATGTTCCTCTCTGCTCTCGACTACGCGTTCGGACCGTCGGTGGAGCTCGTCGTGGCCGGGCGAGAGGACGACCCGGGCACGGGCGCGTTGCTCGCCGCGGCGCGCAGCCACTTCCACCCGAACAAGGTGGTGATGCTGCGTCCGACGGACAACGGCCGGCGAGCGGACGACCTCCTTGCCATGGCGCCCTGGACGGAGCATCATGCGGAGGTGGACGGGATGCCCGCCGCATACGTCTGCATCGACCACGAGTGCAGGCTCCCGGTGACGGAACCCGACGAACTCGTGAGGACGCTTTCGGGCATCAAACAACGGCGCAGAGAGTGACCATGAACGAACTCCTGGTGAGAGAACTCGCGCGCGGCGAGGAGTCGCTGTGGTTCGAGCTCAACGACGAACGGGACCACGACGAGGAGCGCACCGAAGAGGAGCGCCTGGCTGAGTTCGGGGAGCAGTTCGACGAGCGATCGGGCGAGGACCCGAGGACGTTCTTGATCGCGCTCGACGGCGCGCGCCCGGTGGGCCGGCTCAAGGGTGTGTTCCTCGACGAGCGGACCTACTTCATTGCGGAGGTACGCACTGCCGAGGGCCTTCCCTGCAGCGTGATCGAGGACGCGCTGGTGAGGCACCTCGCGCCCACTTTCTCACGCGACGGGATCAACGTACTCAGTTCCGACAGGCCGAGAAACCGCGAGGTCGTGAGCGCGCTCTCCAGGACCGGTTTCACCATCGACAAGCAGAAGGCCTACGTAGGAAGGAGCCTCGAGGGTCAGCTGCCCGAGCCGGAGGTGGCGTTCGGCTTTCTCACTCTCGCCGAGGTCGGACGCGAGCGGTTCGTGCGTGTCATGACCCAGGCCGCCGATGGCGACCCGTTCGAGGACCCTACGGAGGGCGACCCCGACGCGGACTTCCAGGAGCTGATCGAGATGGCCGGCGACCGATTCGACGAGTCACTGTGGTACCTGCCGCTGGTCGACGGGGAGATCGTCGGCGTTCTCCTGCCCCAGGCCTTCCCGGACAGCGACACGGAAGGGACGCTGTTCTACGTCGCCGTGTTGCCGCGCTTCCGAGGCCTGGGCTACGGCCGCGCGCTGCACGCGACAGGACTCGCCATTCTCAAAGGGCGAGGTGTGACGAAGTACGTTGGTTCGACCGACACGCGGAACGCGCCGATGCTGCGAGTGTTCGAGGCGAACGGCTGCCCGCAGACCAACACGCAGTTCTTCTTCCGGCCGCCTGACGCGTAGCCCCCGTCGGGGCCGCCGTGGACGCAGCCGCGCAACAACTCCATTCTCCTTTTGACTGCGCGCGCTGCTTCCCTATAGAGTCGTTCCCACACACCACACGACCATCCACCAACCCGAGTTCGACGCGATGAGCGAGCGTGACGACGGGACAGAGCGCGATCGCCCGCAGGCGGTCGGAGCGCCATTGCGCAGGGTCGACGCGATCGACAAGTCGACCGGTCGTGCGGTCTATCTCGACGACATGGCGGTCCCCGGGGTGCTCCACGCCTGCCTGGTCTTCCCGGGCATGGCTCACGGGGTGCTCCGTGGTGTGGACGGCTCGACCGCGCTCGAGATGCGCGGAGTGCGAGCGATCGTAACGGCCGGGGACGTTCCCGGCGAGAACCAGGTGGGCTGCGTCACACCGGACCAGCCTCTACTTCCCTCCGACAGGATCAGATACGAAGGCGACGCGGTCGCCATCGTCGTGGCCGAATCCCAAGCCGCGGCGCGTGAGGCCGCGGACGCAGTGCGCGTCGACGCCGTGGAGCTGCCGGGCGTTTTCGACGCCCTCGAGGCCATGGAGCCCGGGGCTCCAGAGGTTCACCCCGAGCGCGACGGCGTCGTTGAGGACCTGAGCCGCAATGTCTTTCTGCACGACCGCGTCCGGAAGGGCGACGTCGAGGCGGGCTTCGAAGAGGCGGACATCATCGTCGACAGGACGTTCCGGACCCATCATCAGGAGCACTGCTACCTCGAGCCGCTGGCCGCGCTCGCCGTGCCGGAGGACAACGGCACGATGACCGTCTACGGTACGATGCAGTGCCCCTTCTACGTGCAGAAGGCGGTCGCCGGCGTCCTGGGCCTTCCTCTGGCGGCGGTCAGGGTCGTCCAGACAGTGACGGGCGGCGGCTTCGGCGGCAAGGAGGACGTGCCGAGCGAGATCTGCGCGTGCGCGGCGCTCGCTGCGTGGAAGGTCCGGCGCCCGGTCAAGCTGGTCTACTCGCGGGAGGAGGACTTCCTCCGCTCGAGCAAGCGCCATCCCATGGTGGTCGAGTTCAAGCTCGGCGCGCGGCGCGACGGCACGTTCACGGCTGCACGCGTTCGGGCGGTCGCGGACGCGGGCGCCTACACCACGCTGACGCCGGTCGTAGTGTTCAGGGCCACCGCGCACGCTACAGGTCCCTACGAAATTCCCAACGTCAGCACCGACGTCTACGGTGTCTACACGAACAGACAGACGACGGGCGCGTTCAGGGGATTCGGGCAGCCGCAGACCATCTTCGCCAACGAATCGCTCATCGACGAGATCGCGGACGCGCTCGGGATGGACCCCATCGACGTCCGGCTCGCCAACTGCCTGGACGTCGGGAAGAGAACGGCGACGGACCAGCTCCTGACCGAGAGCGTGGGACTCCGCGAGACGCTGGAGAGGGCTCGGGAGCTGTCCGAGTGGGACGAGAAGCGAGGGGCGGGCACGGGCTACGGCGAAGGCGCCGCGACGGGCGACGACGCGGGTGGGGTGGAGCGCGTCGCGCGGGGCATCGGCGTCGGGTCGATCTACTACGGCGTAAGCCTCGGTGCGAAGGGGCTCGCGCTAGACGGCTCGGGCGCGCACCTGAACGTCTACCGCGATGGCTCGGTGCGGATCGGCGTTGGCGGAACGGAGATGGGCCAGGGGCTGCTGACCGTCCTGACGCAGATCGCGTCCGACTCCCTCGGCGTGCCGGTCGAATCCGTCCACGTGGACCGGGCGGACACGAGCGTCGTGCCCGACAGCGGGCCGAGCGTGGCGTCCAGGACCACTCTGATGACGGGCAACGCGGTCATCGACGCCGCCGAGAAGCTCAAGACCGTCATGGCGCCGGTGGCGGCGGGCGCGCTCGGCGTCGACGCGGCCGACGTTGAGTTCCGCGACGGTAGCGTCGGAACGAGCGGCAGGACGATGACGTTCGCTGAGCTGGCGGAGCGGTGCTGGGTCGAGAACGTCAACACCGCCGCCGACGGGTGGTACGCCGCCCCGGCGTCGACCTTCGACGAGAACGGACAGGGCGACGCTTACGCCGTCTACTCGTACGCCACACACGTCGCGGAGGTGGAGGTCGACAGGGAGACAGGAGAAGTGGCGGTTCTTCAGGTGACCGCCGCCCACGACGTCGGCCGCGTCCTGAACCCGGTGACGCTCGAGGGACAGATCGAGGGCGGCGTCCTGCAGTGCGTCGGCATGGCGCTCTACGAACACATGAAGACGACGGGCGGCTCCGTCGACACGAGCGATCTGTCGACCTACATCATCCCCACGTCGGTCGACGCTCCACCGATAAGGACCGCGTTCATCGAACACCGTTACTCGAAGGGCCCGTTCGGGGCGAAGGGTATCGGCGAGACGCCGGCGATGCCGGGCGCGGTCGCCATAGCGAACGCGGTCGCTCACGCCACCGGCGTGAGATTCGACGAACTTCCACTGACACCAGAGCGCGTGCGGAGAGCGCTGGATGAGAGGGAGGACCGATGATACCCAAGTGGGATGCGTCCTGCATCGCGCGCGGCGCGCTGCTTGCCGCGGTCGCTCTGACACTGTGGGCCGGAGAGTCCCCCGCACAGCCCACCGAGGGAGGCCACGACGGAGCGGTCGACGTGCGGGCTCGGGGAGCGCTGGGCTCGATCGAGACATCACCTTCGCTCGAGGCTCTGGACGACGCGCTGAGGGCGCTCGCCCTGACGCGCGACGACCTATCGTTCAGGACGGACTACGCTGACCAGCCCGACTCGTTCCGGATCGCCGTCGTCGACAGGCTCCTGGACCGGCCGCTGGAGACCGAGACGTACGTCGCGGGGCTGTCGGACGAGATCTGCGCGCTGTCGTCACTCGAGGAGATTGTGGCCACATGCGCGCGTGAGCTGGACCTCTCAGTGGAGCAGGGCGACGGGGCGGTCCCCGAGCGCTCGAAGGAGCCGAAGTCGGCGGGGCCGGGACCGCTCGACATCCTGCTACCGGCGATGCTCGCGGCCGCTGAAGAGATGGACGCCGCGTTCGAAGGGCTCTCCGAGAGCGAGAGGAGATTCGTGGCGATGCACGCCCCGAGCATCCTCGACGAGGAGGAGTTCGACCCGGACAAGCCGATCGACGAGCGAGACCGCGAGGCGGCGGAGGAAGAGGAGCTGGCCGATGAACTCCTGCGTCTGGCGGGTCGCGTAGATTACGACCACGTCGCCGCGGCGGGGGTGCTCGTAGCCAGGGCCGTCGACGCCGCGGTTCGCCTTGCCGCAGACGATCCCATGGGCCTGCCGAGAACGCGCACGGACTTCGGTCTCAAGCGCGCGGCGTCGGCGACCATGGCTTCGGGAGACGTGCTTAACGTCATCGACACCGAGGTGGGCACGGTCATCATAGGAGGACCCGGCCGCACGCACTACACAGGAGGCGCGGCGCTCATCATCGACGCCGGCGGCGACGACGTCTACGAGGGGGACGTCGCCGCGGCCCTCAGGGACCTTCCGGTCTCCGTCGTCATCGACCTGGCTGGGAACGACTCCTACCTCTGCGACCCGCACTCCCTCGGCGCCGGCTTCATGGGCGTCGGGGTGCTCGTCGACCTCTCGGGCGACGACACCTACGAGGCCGGCGACTTCTCGCTGGGATCGGGCCTGTTCGGCGTCGGCGTCCTGTCTGACGCGGAGGGGCACGACCGCTACGTGGGCGACACGTGCACAGAGGGCTCGGGCGCGTTCGGCATCGGAGTCATGAGGGACGAGAGCGGCAACGACACCTACGACGCCGCGCTGTTCTCTCAAGCCTTCGGGTTCGTCATGGGCGCAGGTGTTCTTCACGACGCGGCGGGCAACGACGTCTACACGACCGGCGGCAAGTACACCGACGAAATCCGCTACTTCGACCACTACATCACGCTGTCGCAGGGCTTCGGGTTCGGCTGGAGACCAGACGCGTCCGGCGGCATCGGCCTCCTGGTCGACGAGAAGGGCAACGACATCTACGTCTCAGACATCTTCGGACAGGGCTCGAGCTATTGGTTCGCGGTGGGCGGCCTCGTTGACTACGCCGGCAACGACCAGTACGTCTCCTACCAGTACGCCCAGGGCGCCGGCACCCACATCACCGTCGCGGCGCTGGTCGACTGCCGGGGAGACGACAACTACGTGTCCAAAGGCGTGTCGCAGGGATGCGGCCACGACCTGGCCATCGGGCTACTGCACGATCTTTCGGGCGACGACAACTACACCTGCCACGACCTCTCGCAGGCGGCGGGCAACGCGAACGGCATCGGCATCCTGCTGGACGACGCGGGCCGCGACGCCTACTCGGTGCGCGACCCCGACAACACGCACGGCTACGGCAACTTCAGGCGCGACTACGGGAGTATCGGCGTGTTCATAGACGCGGGAGGTGAGGACTCGTACTCCGGGCGGGGAGGCGACGGCGCCTGGTGGGCGGCCAGCCTGCACGGCATCGGGGTCGACCTCGAGAGCGAGGAGGGAGGTGATGCCGAGTGAGAGCGACCTTGTTCATCATAGGCGTCGCCGCACTGCTGGTTGCGTCCCTCGTGGCAACGCCGCGCGCCGCGGCGGAGGAGCCCGCCGTGCCCGACACGTCCGAGCTCGCGAGCCTCTCGCCAGAGCAGCTGTTCCTGCGGGCCGCGTCCTCAGCGCTTCAGTTCGAGCACATGCGCGAGCCGTCCAGGAAGATCCTCGTCCGCGACCACGAGACCTCGCTCCCCTACCTCGTCACGGTGCTCGACACCGACGACGCGCGGGAGCGTCACGCGCTGGAGGACATTCTCGTACGCATAGGCGAGCCGGCGAACGAGATGGTCATCGAGGCGTTTCTGAAGGAAGCCGAGAGGACGGACACTACTCGCGGCGCGCGTCTGGCCGCGGGCGTGCTCGGCCGAATAGGCGAGGTCTCAGCGGTCGGGCCTCTGGCGTCAGCGCACGGGCACGGTGACTGGAAGGTGCGGGGCGCCATCGGAGGCGCGCTCGGCAGGATCGGAGCGGCCGAGGCCGTCCCGCCTCTCGTGTCGATGCTGTCCGACGACAACGAGACGGTAAGGAAGAGCGCGGCCGTCGGCCTGCGGCGTGTCGCCGAGAGAGCCAACGACACCGACGAACCGGACGAAGCCGCTCGACGCGCCCTCGACGAAGCGGTCGTCGCGGCGCTCGTCGGAGCCCTGAGCGACCCCAGCTACGCCGTCAGGTACAGCTCCGCCGACGCTCTCGCGAGCATGGGCGAGCCGGCCCTCGACGCGCTCCTCGATGCGTGTGCCAGTGGCAAGGGACCCGCGAGGCTGATGGCGATGCGGGCGGCGGGAGGCATTGGTTCAGACGAAGCGCTCAGCACGCTGGGGCGCGCGCTCGAGGATGAGGACTGGACGGTGCGCGCGCACGCTGCCATGGCCATGGGCGAGATAGGGCCGGACCGAAGGGGACGCAGGGCTCTCGAGCGACTCGCGAGGGAGGACGCGCACCCGCTGGTCGTTTCGGCCGCTGAAAGGGCGCTCGCCGGAGACGACGACTAGCGCCTCGCAGCGGCCAGTTCACGAACGCGCGCGATGTTGGCTTCGATCCCGGGGTGCCCCGGGCTGAGCCTGCTCGCCTGCTTCAGTTCTCTCAGAGCCTCGTCGTATCGTCCCGCCATGGCGAGGACCACTCCCAGGCTGTGTCGAGCCTCGACGTTCGCGGGGTCGACCGCCAGCGCGCGGCGATAGGCCCCGGCCGCCTGGGGGAGCTTCCCCGTCTCCTCGAAGACCCTTCCCATGGTGGTCCAGGCCGCGACGAACTCCGGGTCGACCGTGACCACCGCCCGCAGGTGATACTCGGCACGCTCGAACTCTCGGCTCTCCGCGAGAACGAGGGCGAGGTTCATGTGGGCCTCCACCAGCCTGTCGTCGACAGCGACGGCCGACTCGAGCCACCGTCTGGCGGACGCGAGATCTCCCCTCTTCATATAGAAGCTGCCGAGGTTGTTCCTGGCGAAAGCCAGCGCCGAGTCGCGCTCGACCGCAGCCAGGTAGGCGTCGCGAGCTTCTAGATCGCGCCCGAGACGCTCGAGCGCCAGGCCCATGCTGTTGTAGGCCTTGGCGTACCCCGGTGAGAGCTCTATTGCGCGCCGGTACTCGTCCACCGCGCCTTCGAGGTCGCCGAGCTCCGCCGCCGCGCGCCCCAGGGTCATGTGGGTCTGGGCGCGGTCGCCGTGGTGCGTGTCGTAGAAGTCGAATCCCACGAAGAACGACGAGGCCGCCAGCACAAGCGCCGAGAGCGCCAGCGCGCGCCAGTCCCGCCTCCGCGCGACATCCAGCAGGTGGAACAGTCCGGCGGCGGCGAAAAGCAACAGGACCGGCAGGACAGGCAGACGGAACCGCGAGTTGACGAAGAAGAGCAGAAGCCCCGCCATGTAGGACAGCACGAACAGGATGAGGAGAGCCGCCGCGCGGTTGCGCCTCGCGCAGAAGACGGCGCCCAGCAGAGCGAGCGGGGCCACGACGCCGAAGTCGAGCCACCGGAACAGCCTGAAGACCGGCGACATGTTCCCGAAGTAGTAGACGTCCTTGTTGTTCGCCAGCTCGTAGCGATCCCAGAACAGGACCAGCTTCCTCAGGTACAGCCCGGCCCCGGCTCCAGGGTCGCCCAGCAGGAAGCGCCGGCCCGCCCGATACCAGAACCCTGACACCTCACTGGGCAGCAGGCTCCCGCCCTCCTCCCTCTCCGCGATGCGGACGGCGTCCTCGTACTGCCACGCCTCTCCGAGCACGGGCATCACGGCGGACGCGCCGTCGGACGCGGCGTTATTGCCGATGTAGAAGTTGATCCCTCCCTGGGAGGCGATCGGCACGAAGTCCCGCCCCACCACGTAGTTCCTCACGGTGACCGGCGCCACGAGAACGACCACGCCCAGAAGCAACGTCGAGAAGGCGACGAGCGCGTAGCGCGTTCGCGCGTGCGCACCGGCTGCGGCGGGTCGCCCTTCCACTCCTCGCCGTCTCGCGCTCCAGAGCATCCACCCCAGGAGCGCAGGGATGAACACCAGCACGTTCGGTCGCGCGATGGCCGACAGACCCAGCACCGCGCCGGCGCCGAACCATCGCCCCGCTGACGGCGACTCGTCGGCCCGAAGGACCAGGTGGAGGGCAACGGCGTCCAGCAGGACCACGAGCGTTACTATCAGGAGTTCGTTCGTGAAGTAGATGAAGAACGGGTACACGACCGCGAGAGCACCGGCCAGCCTCGCCGCGCGTTCGTCGAAGACCCGGCGACCGAGCATGTAGACAACGACGGGCGCAAGAGATGAGTAGAGCGACTGCACGACGCGCGCGGCCGTAAGATTCTCCCCGAACAGCGCGAACACCACACCGAGCGAGTACGGGTAGAGCGGGGCGCGGAAGAAAACCTCCCGGCCGAGCCAGTCCCCCGACGCGAGCGCTCTAGCCCACTCGACGTGGTACAGCTCGTCTACGATCGGGAAGAAGGCCAGCGGGCTGCTCCGCAGGTTCACGACATAGATGAACCTGAGCGTCAGCGCCGCTCCGAAGAGGATGGCCACCGCCGCGAGCGTCTTCCTGCGTTCGGTCTCGCCCTTCCGGGTCATCGGTCCCCCGCATTTGCAGTTCGGCCCGTCGAGGGTCGTTGCCCACTGCAGGCCCGCGCACAACGGGCCCCATCGTAGCGGAAACGACCGCAGCGACAAACACGCCTCTACCCAGGGCAAGCATGCCAACCGCTGACTGCTGTGTGGGGTCCGATTTCCCTGCTGCCGGGCAATATAGGGCATTTCACGTGAATCCAGCAAACAGGGCCCCGGAGGCCCGAATCCCCCTTTGGTTTCCTGCTCATCTTGCCTCAACATGTGCGCTTTGTACGAAAAAGCGATTGACCCTCGGCACTTGATGTCGTACACTTACGGGTGAAGTTGCTGGAGCCTGCCGCTGTACCGAGCGACACGTGAATCGAAGTCAGACCCGGGCTCGAGAGAGCACGGGCGGTTGGTTTGCGGGCGTCGGCGGGAGCGGCGTCTTGGCGGTGACGGCGTTTGCGGGTTCGCAAGGTCAGTCAACACCGGGTTTGATAAGAGAGCGAAGGATCGAGGGGGAAAGGAGACGAACGGCATGAAGAAGCTGACGCTTGTTGCTGCCGTGCTGGCGTTCGCGCTCCTCGTTGTGCAGCCCGCCGCGGCCGACGATTCGTACATGGTCGGCATGATGGGCATGGGCAGTCTCATGAAGAGCCCCGTTGTCTACAGCGGGAACTTCATGTTCGGACTGGTGGGCTCGTGGGAGATCACTATCGACGATTCGATGTGGCCCAGCGAAGCTGACAGCACCGCGAGGTTCAACTACATCTGGGACAACTACTTCGCTGACAACTACATCGACGAGACGGGCGCGGAGAGCTGGACCGGCTACCTCAACGGCGCGACGCTCATGTCGACGCCACACTTCCGTTTCGATGCCGTCTCCCCCGCCGGAGTGATCGAGGGCGACATAACGCTCCAGGTCCTGGTGAGAGACTGGTATGCGGACGGTATACTCTCCCAGAACGAGAAGCACGACAATCTGAACATCAGCGCGACGCTGAACCTGAGTCCCGAGCTGTGCACCGGGTACTTCGAGAACCAGTGCGGTCACGGCTCCGTCAGCTCGGGCAACTTCAATTTCCACAACCCGCCGCTCGATGACAACCTTCAGATCGTGGGCCAGCTGCAGACCTACACCTGCCCGAGCCCCGTCGATGAGTCGAGCTGGGGTACGATCAAGGCGCTGTACAGGTAGACCAGACAGAAAACCACAAGGACGAGAGTGAGTGTCAGTAACAGTGCCCGAGAGGGCTAGGCCAAGGAGAGAACGATGCGCGCACTTCTGATTGTCTTCGCGGTTGCGGCTCTGGCTACCGTGGCTTATGGCCAGGACGAGACGTTTGTCTTTTTCTACGGCGCCGGGACCGGTGACTTCATGGACAGCCCCGTCGTCTTCGGCGGTGACATGGACCCGGGCGGAGACATCTCCGACGGTTCGTGGGCCATCACGATTCCCGATGCCGGTTGGCCGACCGACCCGGTCGACAGGTCGACCTACATCTGGAACACGTTCTACGCCCCCAACTACACGGCCGGTAACCCGAGCTTCTGGACGGGCTACTTCGACACCGAGCACGGCGCGACGGACATGAACGACCTGTCCATCATCGACGACACGAACGTCGGCACGATGGTCGGTATCTGTTCGGTCCAGATCCAGGTTCAGGACACGGACAACGACGGCGTACTGGACGAGGGCGAGTTCTGCAGCGGCAGCCTTTCCGGTCTGGTCATCATCATCCGGAACGGCACGGGCGTCTACGACGGAATGTGCGGGACGGGCAACTACTTCGGCAGCTACATGAAGGACTGCCCTGCGACCACCGAGACGTGGAACTTCGGCATGTATCTCTGGCTCGAGGACTGCACCACGCCGGTTCAGGACGCGACCTGGGGCTCCATCAAGGCCCTGTATCAGTAGTCTGACGCACTCAAGTGACGCTTGCCATTCCCTACGGACGAGTCCTCGTACTGCGGTGCGGGGGCTCGTCTGGGTAGGTCGGGTCAACGGCGGCGCTCCGACTGCAACGGGAACGACGCATAGATGAACAGGGACAGCTTCGAGCGCGCGGGGCGCTCAGTGGCTCGAACGATTCTCCCCGTCGTCCTTGCAGGTGCCCTGGTAGCCACATGCTCCACGGCAGCAATCTCGGCCGAGTCACACGTACCTGCATCGACGACCATAACTCTCACGAGCACGGACTCCCATCAAGCTGGCGACGCCAACGCGCGCCGGCTGCTGTCTTCTTTGGACCAACGGAATGACGAGCCGGGCGGCGTATTCAGAAGACTCGTCGCGTTGCCGGACTGCGACTCCGCGATAGTGGCGGAGGTAGAGATCGCCGGCTCGGAGCTGGACGCGGAGGCGGTTGCGAGGATCGCGTGGGTCGAGGACATCGTGCGCATCAGGGACCAGTCGGTGGCCGTTGTCGCGCTCGATCCGTTTGCAATCGCCCGCGAGCAGTCCCGCCTGGGCGGGACGGACCTGAGGGTCGTCGTCTGGCCCGAGGGGGGCCGGGGGCCCGTGTCCCGCAACGCGGGGCCGTTCACCAGCGTCTGCGAGAGAGCCATTCTCAACTACGAGCCCTCGGGGTCTGAAGCGCGGTCGTGGCTTCCGCCCTCGGGGAGCGCACGCGACCGTGGGACAGTGACCTACTGCCACTCTGTCGAGGACTGCGCGAGCGCCGGAACCGACCTTCTCATGCTGGTCGCGGACGAGCTGCACTACTCCCCCTTCCTGCAGGTCCTGGCCAATCACCACGCGACATACCTGGGGCTCAACATTTCCGTCGTGGGCATGTCCGACCTGGACTCGTTGACTGCGGAGGCTCTGCACCAGTTCGTCCAGGACGTGTACGAGAGCCAGTCCGCAGCCCACTTCGGTGACGGGCACCTGGGCTTCGTGGTGCTGGTAGGCGACGCCTACGCGGACGACAACACCACCGTCATGGTTCCGACCTACGACGGATACGGCGGCACCGAGGTCGCGTCCGACCACTACTACGCCTGCGTCAGCGGCGACGACGACTACGAGGACGTGATGATCGGACGCCTGTCCGTAGGCAACGTCAGCGAGCTGGTCGCCGTGATCGACAAGATCGCCAACTACATGCCCCAGGAGCAGGGCGAGCCGTGGACCGAAAGCACGCTACTGGTCGCCGGGCTCTTCTACACGCTGAAGGACGAGTACGTATCGCTCTTCGACGAGTACGAGGGCCTCATGCCTGATGGTTGGAACGTCGACCGCATCTACAGACACGACTACCCCAACAACCATACCTGCTCGGTCGACGTGGTGGACGGGTTCAACGACGGCCACCTGTTCGTGAACTTCGCCGGCGACGGCTGGATCTCGGAGTGGTATCAGGTCCTGGACACGACCGACATTCCGAACATGGACAACGGCGACATGCTGCCCATCGTGCTGTCGATGGCGTGCAACACCGGTTGGTACGACAACACGACCGAGATCGACCAGACGGGTTCCTACGACTGCTTCGCGGAGCAGATCGTTAACACGCCGAACCGCGGGGCGATCGCCTGCCTGGCCGCGCCGAGGGCCAGCGACGGCGGCATTTTCCGCACGCTGAGCGAGACCATCTACCAGGCCGCCTTCACCGAACACTGTACGTTCCTCGGCGAGACCATCTCGGTCGCCAAGCTGCTCCACGTCCAGAGCGGCGGCACCGTGGACTACGCGCGGCACTTCAACCTCTTCGGTGACCCGTCTTTGATATACCGTTGGGACGCGGAACCCGGAGACGGGCCCGAACTCATCGTTCGGCCGCATGAAATCGCCATCTCGCCCGAACTGCCGGCCGAGGGTGACGACCTGTCCCTGCAGATAACCGTCCGGAACCACGGCACGGTGCCGGCCGACGGCGTCCTGCTCCGAATAAGCGACGTCTCTTCCGGAGGCTCCTACTCGCACGACGTCTCCATACCGCACATCGGAGACTGGTCGGCTGAAACAGTGACGACCGTTATCTCCGCGCTGCCAGGAGCCGGACACCTGGTGACGGTTCAGGTCGACCCCGACAACGACTTCGACGAGATCGACGAGACGAACAACACTACGACCTTCGACGTGTTCGTATACCCGCACGTTCCCGGGTTCCCCTCCACGACGGGCGACGCGTCGCACGGCACCTGTCTTGCGCGTCTGGGCGGCGCGGGCACTCACGTCCTGGTTATCGAGGGAGAAGCCCAGGTACGAGCTATCGACCAGAACGGGGAGACCGCTTGGCTGACGGACCCGGCCACGGCTCCGGCCGACTACGGCCCGGAGGTCGCGCCCGCTGTCGGCGACCTCGACGGTGACGGAACGAACGAGGTGGTGGCCACAAGGCGCATGGCGCTGGCGGCGTTCGACGCGTCCGGAGAGCAGCTGTGGAGCAGCGTAACGGACGATCCCGTGGGGTCTCCTGTGCTGGCCGACGCTGACGCGGACGGCGACCTGGACGTGATCGTCGCTACCAAGATGTTCTTCGGCGGCAGCTCCAAGATCGCGGCGTACGACGAGGACGGAGCGATGCTCTGGACCTACTCGCTTCCGTCGGGCGACCCTGCGAGCGCGACGCCGGCCGTCGGCGATCTCGACATGGATGGGTTCCCGGACTTCGTCTTCGGCACGTCCGATGGCTTCATCGGCGCAGCTTCGTGCTCCGAGATACCGCCGGTCGAGCTGTGGGCTCCGATCGAGCTTGGCGCGGCTCCGGTCACAACCTTGGCCCTCGCCGACATCGATGGTGACGGCATCCTCGAGATCGCCGCCGGAGGAGACGCCGTCTACGTCAGGAACGCGGAAGACGGCTCGGAGTGCTGGACGGCCACTCTTGATACAACCGTCGCCGCGATCGCAGTTGGCGACATCGATTCGGCAGGCGCCTCCGAGGTCGTGGCAGCGTCGGATGGCGGCTCGGTCTACATGCTGAGCGGTGGCGCGGAGGTCTGGAACGTCCAGTTGGCGGCGAGACCCGCCGCGTCCATCGCGATCGCCGACGTGGTCGATGACCACTGGCCAGAGCTTATCATCCAGACAGAGGACGAACTGCTGCACGTTCTGGCTGCCTCGGGTGACGAGGCGGTGGTGCCCATTCCCGTTCCGGGGGCCGGCTGCGCGTCTCCGTTCACGGCCGACCTGACGGGAGACGGGAGGCCCGAGGTCTGCATTTCCTCGTGCGTGGGGAACGTGTTCGCGTTCGGCTTCGAAGGAACCGCCCCGGAGCCGATCATTGAATGGCACGGTCAGGGTGGGAACGCGGCCAGAAGTGGACTGATGGTCCAGCCTTTCTCCGGTACGATCTCGAGCGGCGCGACCTTCCGCGGAAGGTACGACATTACCGGCGACGTGCTCATCGACTCCGGAGCGACGGTCACCGTCCTCCCCGACGCCGTCCTGGACTTCGCCGACAACACGGAGCTGGAGGTCGCAGGCAGCCTCCACGTGGCCGGACAGGACGGGGCCGAGGTTTCGATGAACGCGGCGGACGGGGCGCGCGCTGCCTGGCGCGGCCTCGACATCAAGGCGGGATCGACCGTCACGATCACCGAGTGCGAGGTGTCGGGCGCGACCGTGGGTATCAGAGGCTACCAGGCCTCCGTCACGTTGAACGGATGCCGCGTCGAGGGCGGCGCAACTGGAGCACGACTGACCGACTGCACGCTAGCTGCGTCCACCAGCAGCTTCTCTCTGGCCGACAGCCTGGGGATGTATCTGAACGGCGGCGGCGGCACGATCACAGATTGCACCTTCGACGAAAACGGCCACGCGGGTCTGTGGTGCGACGACCACGCCGAACACGACATCGTTCGCAGCTCTTTCACCAACACCACCGAGGGCGACGGGCTCAGGCTCTATCGCTACTCGAACGTGTTTGTCGACACGTGCTCGATCATCGGGAACAGCGACAACGGAGTGGTCGTGCAGAGCGCCTCGCCCGAAATCAGCAACTGCGTGATCACGGACAACGGGCAGGTCGGCATCAAGTGCCGTAGGACCTCCAACCCCATGGTCTGCTGGAGCGTCATCTCAGAGAACGCGCTCGGGGTGTCGGCGGAGAGCGGCGCGCTCCCGAACCTCGGCGACACGATCTTCGACAACACAGGGTTCAACAGCATCTTCGACAACACGACGGCGGCCGTGGCGAACTACAACAACGAGGGCGGATCCCCCCTTCAAATACGCGAGAACTGGTGGGGTTCGTACCCGCCCACGGGGAGGATCTTCATCGGGTTCGTCAAGTACTACCCATGCCTCGAGGCGCCCCCGGTCCACGACCCCGGCGGCGGCGGTTCGCGCTACGCGGAGGGCGAAGAGGCTGTGACGCCGTCCGAGTTCAGGCTCGGGCACTGCTCTCCGAACCCGTTCAATCCCGTGACCACGGTGGCCTTCGACGTGCCCGAAAGCGTAGGTCCGATCGACGTCTCCGTCTTCGACGTTGCGGGCAGACGCGTGGCAACGCTATACTCCGGTCACCACGACCCGGGCACTCACTCCGTGACCTGGAACGGTCGCGACGAGGCCGGCCGGAACGTGGCGAGCGGGATCTACTTCGTCCACATGAGCGCTGCCGACTTCCGTGCGTCGAGGAAGATGGTCCTCCTGAAGTAGCCGCGCTGTCCCACTCCATCAACGTCAACCGACCAGCCCGGCAGGAGCCGGGAGGAGCAGTCCGTTCATGGCCGACGTCAAGAACGTGGGAGTGTTCACCAGCGGCGGCGACGCGCCGGGAATGAACGCCGCCATCAGGGCGATCGTCCGGACGGCGACCGCGAAGGGCCTGGGGATAACCGGGATCGTGCGCGGCTACTCGGGCATGATCTCCGGCGACTTCCGGCGCCTCGACGTGACGTCCGTCTCGAACATCATCCAGCTGGGCGGGACCGTGCTCAAGACGAGCCGCTCCGAGGAGTTCAGGACGGTCGAGGGCAGGGTGGCCGCCGCCGGGAACCTCGCCGCGGCCGGCGTCGACGCCCTGATAGGCATCGGGGGCGACGGGACGTTCAGGGGATTGATGGACCTGACGCGGGAACACGCGATCCCGGTGATCGGCGTTCCCGGCACGATCGACAACGACGTCCCGGGTACTGACGACACCATCGGATTCGACACGGCCGTCAACACGGCGCTGGAGTCGATCGACAAGATCCGCGACACGGCGGACTCCCACGACCGCATCTTCTTCATCGAGGTTATGGGGCGCCACTGCGGCGCGATCGCGCTCGAGGTGGGACTGGCCGGGGGTGCGGAGGAGATCGCGATCCCGGAGATCGAGTTCGACATCGAGGAAGCCTGCCGGGTCCTGAGCGACGGACGAAAGCGCGGCAAGACCAGCTTCATCGTGGTCGTCGCCGAGGGCGCCTGTGAGGGCGGGGCGACCGCCTTCGCAGCGGCCGTGAAGGAGCGCACGGGCTTCGACTACCGGGTCAGCGTTGTCGGGCACGTGCAGCGCGGAGGCTCGCCTACGTCCTACGACAGGACCATCGCGAGCAGGCTGGGGTGCGAGGCCGTCGAGGCGATCGTGTCGGGCGCCAGCGCCCAGATGGTCGCCATCTCGTGCAACGACGTGGTCCTGGTCCCCATGGACGTCGTCTTCGACGGCCGCAAGGAGATAGACCTCGAACTGCTCGAGGTTGCACGGGTCATCGCCGGATAGCACGGTGGCCCGGGTGCCCCCGTGCAGACCGCCCGGGGGGCCCTTGCTCCCGAACCCCTGGGCTCCCTTTCCCGAACCCCGGGGCTCCCGTGCCCGACGTACGCGAACAGCGCAGCCTCACGGCTGCGCTGTCTCTGTCTGCGTCAGGACGTCGTCGAACGTCGAGCGTCGTCCGCCCCTACTTCTTGCTGAACACGGTCTCGCCGTCGACCGCGTCGACCACGACCGTGTCTCCGTCCTTGAACTCGCCCTCGAGTATGCGAACCGCGAGCGGGTTCTGAACCTCACGCTGCAGCGCGCGCTTCAACGGCCTCGCGCCGTAGACAGGATCGAACCCCTCCCGCGCGATCATCTCCCGCGCGGCCTCCGTCAGCTCTACGTCCATCTTGCGATCGCTGAGCAGCTTCCTGAGCGCTCCCAGCTGGATCTCTATGATCTCCTTGATCTGCTCGAGCGTCAGCGACTTGAAGATGACGGTCTCGTCGATCCGGTTAAGGAACTCCGGCCGGAACTGCGCGCGCAGCGCGTCCATCACCCTCTTCCGCATCTCGTCCTCGTCGCCCGCGCCGAGTTCGCCGATCCACTCGCTGCCGACGTTCGACGTCATGATGACGATCGTGTTCGTGAAGTCGACCGTGCGCCCCTTGCCGTCGGTCAGACGCCCGTCGTCGAGGATCTGCAACAGCACGTTGAAGACCTCCGGGTGCGCCTTCTCGATCTCATCCATCAGGACTACCGAGTAGGGCCTGCGCCGAACGGCCTCCGTCAGGTATCCGCCCTCCTCGTAGCCGACGTAGCCGGGGGGCGCTCCGATGAGACGCGCGACCGAGTGTTTCTCCATGAACTCTGACATGTCGATGCGCACCATCGCGTCCTCATCGTCGAACAGAAACTCCGCCAGCGCCCTACCTAGCTCCGTCTTCCCAACGCCGGTCGGCCCCATGAATATGAAGGAGCCTATGGGACGCCGCGGGTCCTGAAGCCCGGCGCGCGAGCGGCGAACCGAGTCAGACACGACCGTGATGGCCTCGTCCTGGCCGACGACGCGCTTGTGTAGCCTGTCTTCCATCCTCAGGAGTTTCTCGCGCTCTCCTTCGAGCATGCGCGCGACCGGGATCCCCGTCCAGGTCGACACCACCTCCGCTACGTCGTCCTCCCCGACCTCCTCCTTGAGCATCTGTCGCCCGTCCTGAAGCTCCGTGAGCTTCGCGTTGGCCTTCTCGAGCTTGCTCTCGAGCTCGGTGAGTCTGCCGTAGCGCAGCTCGGCCGCGCGGTTGAGGTCACCCTGTCTCTCGGCGCGCTCGTACTCGGTCTTCGTCTCCTCTATCTCCGCCTTCGTCCTGCGGATGTGAGAGATCGCTTCCTTCTCGTTCTCCCACTGGACCTTCATTTCGGCCGAACTCTCTTTAAGGTCTGCGAGCTCCGACTCGAGCTTCTCCAGCCGCTCCTTCGACGCCTCGTCCTTCTCCTTCGAGAGCGCCTTCTGCTCTATCTCGAGCTGTATGATGCGCCGCTCCGTCTGGTCGAGCTCCTGGGGCATCGAGTCGATCTCCATGCGGAGGTGCGAGGCCGACTCGTCGATGAGATCGACGGCCTTGTCCGGCAGGAAACGGTCGCTGATGTAGCGGTGCGACAGGACGGCGGCCGCGACGAGCGCCGCGTCCTGAATGCGCACCCCGTGGTGCACCTCGTAGCGCTCCTTGAGCCCGCGCAGAATGGCGATGGTGTCCTCGACGGAGGGCTCTCCGACGAACACGGGCTGGAACCGACGTTCGAGCGCGGCGTCCTTCTCGACGTGTTTGCGGTACTCGTCGAGCGTGGTCGCTCCGATGGCGTGCAGCTCACCCCGCGCAAGGGCGGGCTTGAGCATGTTCGACGCATCCACGGCGCCCTCGGCCGCGCCGGCGCCCACGATGGTGTGCATCTCGTCTATGAAGAGGACGACCTCTCCCTCGGCCTCCTCGATCTCCTTGAGGACGGCCTTGAGCCTGTCCTCGAACTCGCCGCGGTACTTCGCTCCGGCTACCAGCGCGCCCATGTCGAGCGCGTTGACGCGCTTGTTCTTGAGTCCCTCGGGCACATCGCCGGCAACGATGCGCTGGGCGAGCCCCTCCACGATCGCCGTCTTCCCCACGCCTGGCTCACCGATCAGCACCGGGTTGTTCTTGGTCCTGCGCGACAGGACCTGGACGACGCGGCGTATCTCCTCGTCTCGTCCGATGACGGGGTCGAGCTTCCCGGCACGCGCGAGGTCCGTAAGGTCCTTGCTGTAGCGAGCCAGGGCCTGGTACTTCTCCTCAGGACTCTGGTCAGTTACGCGCTGACTGCCGCGTATGTCGACGAGCACCTTGAAGATGTTCTCGCGCGTCGCGCCCGACTCGCGGAGTATCGCACCCGCCGGTGACTCCTTCTCCTCCGCGAGCGCTATAAGGATGTGTTCGGTGCTGACGTAGTCGTCCTTCAACTGCTGCGCCTCGTTCCAGGCCGTGCCCAGCACGGACTGGAACTGCGGCGAAGCGTATGCCTGTCCGGCGGCCCCGTGGACCTCTGGCACCTTGTCGAGTTCCGCCTCGAGTCCGGCCCTTATGCCCGAGATGTCGGACCCCAGCCTCTGAAGGATGGGGATTACGATCCCCTCCTGCTGCGCCAGCAGCGCGTGCAGCAGGTGCGCCGGCGTCACCTCCTGCTGGCTGCGTCCCGCCGCGAGGTCCTGCGCCGCCTGCACCGCCTCCTGCGCCTTAAGTGTGAATCGGTCCAGCCTCATCTGGTGATGCAACCTCCTTCTCTTGCTCAAACCGCGCTTGGCTCGGGCCACTTGCGGCGGCCTCCGCCCCCACGCTACACTAGGTGATTTGATGCAAGAAGCTCATTTTGGTTGCGTTCCGCCACCCTTGCAGGTTGACGCGGCGACCGACACTGGCTAGAATATCTTACGAGCATCAGGCGGTGTAGCTCAGCTGGTTAGAGCAACGGAATCATAATCCGTGTGTCCGGGGTTCGAGTCCCTGCACCGCTACCAGATCGGGGCCCTCCAGCTAACGCCGGGGGGCCCGTGCTTATCAGGACGCCGGCAGGCGTCAGGCCGCCTCTCCACCGCGGCGCGTCGGGCCGTCGCCCACAGCGAGGCCCCCGCGCCACCAGGAGCACGCGCATGCCCGACCTCATCACGACCGTCAGGGAGACGATGCGACGGTATTCCATGGTCTCCCCCCGCGACAGCGTCCTTGTCGCCGTGTCCGGGGGACCCGACTCCGTCTGCATGCTGCACGTCCTGATTGAGCTCAGGAACGAGTTCGGCTACGACGTCAAGGTCGCTCATCTCGACCACCAGTTCCGGGGTGAGGAGTCGCAGCGAGACGCGGAGTTCGTCAAGGAACTCGCCGGGCGCTTCGACGTACCGTGTTTCACGCACGAGGAGAACGTCCCTCGCTTCCTGATGTCGAACGCCATGTCGGCCCAGGACGCCGCACGAGTGCTGCGCTACCAGTTTCTGGTCAAGACCTCGAAGCTGGAGTACTGCCAGCGCATAGCTACGGGCCACAACGCCGACGACCAGGCGGAGACCGTCCTCATGCGCGTTCTCCGGGGCGCGGGGCCGGACGGGCTCGCCGGCATTCCGCCGAAGCGCGAGGGCACCATCATCCGGCCCTTACTGGGCTGCTGGCGCGCGGACATAGAGGACTACCTCTCCGAGCGCGACCTCCCCTACCGCGTGGACGAGAGCAACAGCGACACCAAATACCTGCGGAACGAGATAAGGAACGAGCTTCTCCCGCTGCTCAAGCGCTACAATCCGCAGATCGCGAGGTCGCTCGCGGGACTCGCGTCGATCATGGCCGACGTCTCTGCCCACCTCGAGCGACAGACCGACCTCGCGCTCCCGGAAGTGCTGAAGACAACGCGTGTTGGGCAGTTCATACTTGATTTGCCCACCCTCGCTGGGTACGATGAAGCTCTGAAGAGAAGCATATTCCGGAGGATCTTCGGGTCCCTCCGCCCTGACCTTCCTCCTCTCTCCTCACGTCACGTCGAGAAGCTCCTTGGCATGCTGAGAGAGGGCGAGGTTGGAGCATCGGTCGAGCTTCCTGACCGCGCCCGCGCTCGCCTGGAGCACGGGTGCGTCGTGTTCTCTCATGGCGAGGGGCCGCCGCGGGCTGAGGAGCGCGGACTCACTGTCCCAGGAGAGGCCGACTTCCCTGAGGCCGGGCTCTCGGTGACGGCCGAGCTCGTGGAACGCTCCGAGCTGGGCTACTGCCCTACGGAGGCCAACGAGGAGCTCGCGTTCTTCGACTGGGAGAGGCTGAACGGGACGCTCAGAATCCGTTCAAGGCGGGAGGGCGACAGGTTCGTCCCATTCGGCATGGAGGGGTCTCAGAGCTTGAAGGATCTCTTCATCAACTCGAAGGTCGCGTTCAGCTTCAGGCCTTCGGTCCCGATCCTGTGCGACGGAGAGGGCATACTCTGGGTGGTGGGGCTAAGGCGCGCCGCCAGGGCGCCGGTGACAGAAGACACGCGTACCGTTCTTGCTGTAAGGGCACGCACATCGGAGGTGCTGTCTGGAACTCGGGAAGACACTGCTCTCTGAGAAGCAGATACGAGACAGGGTGGCGGAGCTGGGCGCGCGCATCTCGGAAGACTACGCCGACGAGCCGCCGATCTTCGTCAACGTCCTGAAGGGCGGCGTGATATTCCTCGCCGACCTCGTGCGGGCGACCAAGATCCCCATCGAGATCGACTTCATGGAGGTCTCGAGCTACGGCGACGGGACGGAGAGCACCGGCGTCGTGAGGATCCTCGAGGACCTCTCTCAGAGCATCGAGGGACGGCACGTACTCATCGTAGAGGACATCGTGGACACGGGGCTGACGCTCGAGTACATCATCGAGAACCTCGAGACGCGTCACCCGAAGAGCGTGAAGATCTGCACCCTCTTGGACCGGCGCGGACGACGTGAGGTCGACGTCGACCTCCATTACGTAGGATTCGTCGTGCCCGACAAGTTCGTTATCGGGTACGGACTAGATCTGGCCCAGAAGTACCGCAACCTGCCGTACATCGCGGTCCTGGAGGACGAGGAGATACCGTAGGCCGCGCGTCGGAGCGCGGTTGCGGGCGGACCGGCAGGACGCCCGCCGGGCAGAGCGCGGCATCGGGGAACCAACCACATGAGATTCAACGCGGAAGACCAGCGGCCTCGCTGGGGCAAGAGCGGCGACGAGGGCGAGAACCGGAACGACCTCTCCAAGAGGATCGTGCCGAATCGCTCGCGCCCGACTCTCATGCTCTGGATAATCGTGAGCTTCGCCGTCTTCATGGGACTGCAGCTCTGGTTCCAGAAGCGCGAGGCCCAGGTCCTCATATCGTACACGCGCTTCCTCGAAGAGGTCGCGTCGGGCAACATCGCCAAGGTCGACATCGTCGAGCGGCACGTTGAGGGCGAACTCGCCCGTCAGGGCTTCGTCGTTCAGGGCGGCACGGAGGTGGAGTTCACGAAGTTCGAACTCTGGCTGCCGATCGAAGACCCGGACCTTCTCAAGGTCATCGCCGAACAGAGTCCCGAGGCGGTGGTCGGCGGACTCCCGCCGACCACGAACTGGGGCGGCGTGATGTTCTCTATCCTCCCGCTCGCGGTCATCGTCGCCTTCTGGATCTTCATCATGCGGACCATGCGCGGGGGCGCGGGTCCGGGCAGGGCGTTCAGCTTCGGGAAGAGCAACGCGAGGCTTCTCACGGAGGACCGGCCCAAGGTGACCTTCGAGGACGTCGCGGGCCTCCCGGAGGCGAAGCAGGAGCTGCAGGAGATAGTCGAGTTCCTGCGCGAACCGAGGAAGTTCCAGCGGCTGGGCGGCAAGATACCAAAGGGCGCGCTGCTGGTCGGCCCCCCGGGCACCGGCAAGACACTTCTCGCCCGCGCCGTCGCCGGAGAGGCCGAGGTGCCGTTCCTCTCCATTAGCGGTTCCGACTTCGTAGAGATGTTCGTGGGCGTAGGCGCCGCGCGCGTGCGCGACCTGTTCGAGCAGGGCAAGACGAACGCCCCGTGCATCATCTTCATCGACGAGATGGACGCCGTGGGCCGCATGAGGGGCGCGGGACTCGGAGGCGGACACGACGAGCGCGAACAGACGCTCAACCAGCTGCTCGTAGAGATGGACGGGTTCGAGTCGAACGAGGGCGTCATCCTTCTCGCTGCGACGAATCGACCGGACGTGCTCGACCCGGCGCTCCTCAGACCTGGACGCTTCGACCGGCAGATCGTCGTCGATCGCCCGGAACTCCAGGGCAGAGTAGGCATCCTCAAGGTCAGCGCTCGAGAGGTCAAGCTCTCGGACAACGTGGACTTCGAAGTGATCGCTCGCGGCACGCCAGGGCTCTCCGGAGCGGACCTGGCCAACCTGGTCAACGAGGCGGCACTGATGGCGGCGCGGGCTGACCACGACGCCGTAGAGATGGACGACTTCGAGGAGGCCAAGGACAAGATCATGCTGGGCATGGAGCGGAAGAGCGTCATCCTGACTGACGACGAGGTGAGGACGACGGCCTATCACGAGGCGGGGCACACCCTCGTATCGTGGCTCATCCCCGGCACCGATCCCATACACAAGGTGACCATCATCCCGAGAGGGCACGCGCTCGGCATCACGCACTTCCTGCCCGTCGACGAGCGGCACAACTACAGCAAGACGTACTGGCTCAACGTCCTCGCCGGGGCCCTCGGCGGCCGCGCCGCGGAGAAGCTCGCCCTGACCGACATCACGACCGGCGCCGCGCAGGACATCGGCTACGCAACGGACGTCGCCCGCCGGATGGTCTGCGAGTGGGGCATGAGCGAAGCGCTGGGCCCCGTCACGTTCGGCAAGGAGGACCGCCAGGTCTTCCTGGGGCGTGAGATGGGACGCGTCAAGGACCACAGCGAGGCGACCGCCGTCCTGATCGACAAGGAGATCCGGGCCATCGTCGACGAGGCGAGCGACCGCGCCACCAAGCTTCTGTCCGACAACATCGACAAGCTCCACCTTCTCGCGGAGACGCTACTCGAGCGCGAGACACTCACGGGCGCGGACCTGGACGAGCTCTTCGGGGCGAAGAAAGGGTCCCGGCACGGACCCGCCGAGCACGAGAAAGCTGCATCGCCGCCCGAGGGCGAGCCTCCGGCATACGACGAATCGGCTGAGGCCGACGAACCTCCTGCAGAGTGACACATGACGGACGTTCTATCCCCACGCGTGCTGTTGATCTCGTCCCGTGAGGACGCGAGGCGCGAGATGCTGCGCATCGGCGTCTGCGAGGGCGGTATCGACGCGATGGAGCCTAAGATCCGCGCCATCGTCGTCAAGGTCGCCGGCGCGTCGATACCCGCGGCCCACGTGCTCAAGCAGCAGATGCTGTCCCTCGGGGGTGACGCGGCCGTGCACAAGGACGTCATCACGCACGGAGTGGACTCGACGGACGTCCTGTTGATGGGAACCTACCGGCAGCTCCGCGGCCTCGTGGAGAAGCTGTCGTGGCAGCCGTTCGAGATGCCCGCCCTCGGCGAGCGCATCGCCGACCTGCTGGACTCGTTCGACTCGTCGCCGCGCCACGTACTCAGAGCTCGCGCGCACACGCTCGACCTGGCCCGGCGCGTCCACGTGATGGGCATACTGAACGTAACGCCAGACTCCTTCTCGGACGGCGGAGCCTACGAGCGCCCGTCGGCCGCCCTCGATCGAGCGATGACGATGGTCGACGAGGAGGTCGACATCATAGACGTGGGCGGCCAGTCCAGCCGTCCGGGTTCGCAACCGGTCACACAGGACGAGGAACTGACCCGTGTCGTGCCGGTTGTCGAGCGATTGAGCCAGGAGTGGAGCGGACCCATATCGGTCGACACCTATCGAGCGCGCGTAGCTGAGGAGGCCATCAAGGCGGGCGCTTCGATGGTCAACGACATCACCGCTATGCGAGAGGAGCCGGGGATAGCGTCGGTAGCCGCCGAAGCCGAGGCCGCGGTGGTTCTGATGCACATGCAGGGCACTCCCGCGACTATGCAGGAGGACCCTAGCTACGACGACCTGATGGGCGAGGTGACGGCGTTCCTGAAGGACGCGGTCGACCGCGCCGAGGCCGCCGGTGTCGGTCCCGACCAGATCGCCATTGACCCCGGAATCGGATTCGGGAAGACTACGGAGCACAACCTCGCCATCCTGCGGCGTCTGCCGGAGCTGGCCGTCGTAGGCAAGCCGGTGCTGGTGGGACCGTCGAGGAAGCGTTTCATAGGCAGCTTGCTGGACCTTCCGGTGGACGATCGCCTGGAGGGTACTCTCGCCGCCGTTGCGTACTCCGTCGCGCAGGGCGCTCGGATCGTCAGGGTCCACGACGTGGCCCCCGTGGTTCGCGTCGTGCGCGTGGTGGAGGCTTGCCTGACCTCGAATGAGTAGACCGACCCACCGGGGGTCAAAGCGTCGCGGTCGCGGACCGAGCGCTCCAGGAGAACTGCTCGATGACCGGTTGGAGAATCGTAGTAGACCTCATTGACATAGCGATCGTCGCGCTCATCGTCTACTACCTGCTGCTTCTGTTGCGAGGGCGACGAGCGATGCAGATGCTCATGTCGCTCTTCGTCATCCTCGTCATCGGGTTCGTCGCGCGGTGGCTGCAGTTCGACGCACTCAACTGGTTGATGTCGGGCCTCCGGGGGGTCTGGGCGGTCATCTTCGTCATTCTCTTCCAGGACGACCTCAGGAGGCTCCTCGGACAGGTGGGGCAGAGCCGCTTCCTGCGCCCGCTCGTCAAGGTAGAGGAGCAGGAGGCCGTCGACGCGATAGTCGCGGCCTCGACCACCATGTCCAAGAAGAAGACCGGGGCTCTGGTGGTCCTCGAGCGCTCGGCCAGGCTCAACAACTACTACCAGACCGGCGTCGCACTTAACGCGCCGGTCGTCTCAAGCCTGCTGGAATCCATCTTCACGCCGCTTACGCCCCTGCACGACGGCGCGGTGATAGTCAATAACAACCAGATCGTGGCCGCGCGATGCACGCTGCCTCTCTCCCAGAACCCGTACTTCGTTCACACGCTCGGCACGCGCCACCGCGCGGCAGTCGGGCTGACGGAGGAGACCGACGCCGTCGTGGTCGTCGTCTCGGAGGAGACGGGAGAGATATCGATCGCCATCGCGGGGCAGATCTCACGCGGGCTCTCCCCCGGCGCGTTGAGGGAGAGGCTGGCGCAGCTCATGAGACCGGCGACAACCGAGGTAACGGGAAGCTAGAGGAGACCGGATGTACAGCCACGAAAGGACCAACCGCATCATAGCGTGGGCGCTCGGGGCGCTCGCTCTCATCATGTATCTGATGACCACGGCGCCGGTCGTCGCGTTCTGGGACAACGGCGAGTTCATCGCCGTGGGCTACACGCTGGGCGTGGGGCACCCACCCGGATCTCCCGTATACACTCTGATCTCGCGCCTGTTCTCTCTATTGCCCTTCCCGAACGTCGCGCAGGCGGTCAACTTCGAGTCGATCCTGTCGGCCTCGCTCGCGCTCGTCTTCCTCTATCTCGCCATCGCCAAGATGGCGAAGCGCTGGGAGGGCGAGGTAAAGGGCTTCGAGGAAGGCCTGCCGACCTACGTCGCCGGCATCACCGCGTGCGTCTTCGCCGCGTTCTCGTACAGCTTCTGGGAGAACGCCCTCGAGGCCGAGGTCTACGCGACGAACATGCTCATCATGACCGGCACGCTTTGGCTGGTCCTCAAGTGGTCGGAACTCCGCGACGCGCCGCGCGACAGGCACTATCTCTACCTGGTCATGTACCTCCTCTCGCTCGGCATCGGCGTCCACATGGGCTGCCTTCTCTGGGCGCCGGGCTTCCTGGTCTTCATGATCCTGTTCGAGCGGAACTACCTGGGCGTCGTGTTTCTCGGCCTGCCCCTTCTCCTGGGGTTCCTGCTGCTTTCGAAGGGCATGGATTGGTACCGCGGCCCGCTGGCGCTGTGGGTCTTCTGGCTAGCGACCAACGTGTTCTACGCGACACCGAGGTTCTGGCCGGAGCAGAAGAAGGTCAAGGGCAAGCGAGCCAAGGAAGCGAGATCGCACCCCGCGGTTCTTCCGCAGCCGCTGCTCATAGGGCTGGCTCTGGTCGGAGTGGTCCTTTTCTTCGCCACGACCACGGCGCACGGTGGCGGAGCCGGCGTGTGGTTCGTGGGTTGCGCGGCGGCATCGGCGGCGGGGCTGTTCTTCTTCGTGAAGATGCTGTCCTCGGGCATGATCGACCGGCCGGAGATACCGGCCCGCATGGTGCTGGGGACCGTCGCCCTCGCGTTCATCGCGCTGTCGGTACACGCGTATCTGCTGATCAGGGCGCGCCTCAACCCGGCGATCAACGAGTCGGACCCGGACACCTGGGGCGCCGTGCTCGACGTCATGCGGCGCAAGCAGTACGAGCCCATGCGCTTCTTCCCGAGGCGCACTCCGTTCTCGAACCAGTTCCGCATCCTGTGGGGCTACTACCGCATCCAGTTCCCGGTCTTTCCTCCGAGCCTCTGGTTCGCTTCCGTGCCGCCCTTCCTGCTTTCGGTCTGGGGCGTCATCGCGCATTTCAAGCGCGACAAGCGGACGGCCGCAATGATGCTCATCAGCTTCCTGGTGGCGTCGGTCGGGCTCCTCTTCTACCTCAACATCTCCGACCACGAGGTCCGGAGCCGTGAGTACTTCTGGGTCCCCTCCTACGTGGGCCTGGCCATCTGGATGGGTATAGGGTCCGGAGCGATCGTTCGCTGGGCTAAGAAGATGGGGCGGACCTACCGAAACGTCATGGTGGTGGCGCTGCTGCTGTTCTGCGCGATGCCCGTCCTCATGCAGTTCTACATGATGGACAGGAGCGACAACAAGGTCGCCTACTACTACGGCTGGAACATGATCAACTTCCTCGAGGAGGACGCCCTTCTCGTGACGAACGGCGACAACGACACCTTCCCGCTGTGGTACCTGCAGCAGGTAGAAGGCGTGAGACCGGACGTCGACATCGTCAACCTGTCGCTCATACAGATCAACTGGTACATCGAACAGCTCAAGGACCGCGGCGTTCCCATGAGCTTCACGTACGACGAGATCGAACAGATGACGCCGTACTGGACGCGCGACCCCGACACGGGAGAGCTGACTCTCATCACGCTCAGGGACATCGCCGTTCACGACATAATCAGAGAGAACAACTGGGAGCGTCCCATCTACTGGGCCGTGACCGTCGACGACTTCATGGGCTACTACGACAACCTGGAGCTCGAGGGCATGGTCTTCAAGCTGAAGCCGGAGTCCGGGCGCCACATGATCAACGTCGAAACGACCTACGAGAACTGCTTCGAGAATTACAGGTACGACAGTCTGATAGACGTCGAGGACGGGTGGCGCGTCATGGACGAGATCTACAAGCCTCCGACGACCACCCGACTGGTCACCAATTACGCCGCCGGTTTCTCGCGTCTCGGGTTCGTCGCAATGCAGAAGCCGCCGGTCGACATGGACGAGGCGATCCGTCTCTACAACATCGCATTGAAGTTCGCGCCCGACTACGGGCCGGCGCTCAATGGGCTGATCGCGATCTACGCCGTGCAGATGCGGGATCCGGAGCGGGCGTTGCCGCTCGCCGAGAAGCTGCTCGCGGCGCAACCCGAGAGGGTCGAGACGTGGATCCGATACGGAGGCGTCCACCTGATGCTTGCCGAGCGCAGGGACCGGGACGGTCAGACCGATGACGCGCTCGCTCACTACGAGGAGTCGGTCCGCGCCTACGAGCACGCGCTGAGCCAGGCGCCGGAGAGGAGTGAGCTGTACCCGCCTCTCCTTACGATGTACCAGAGACTGGGACGCACCCGGGAGCTCAACAGCTTGCTCGACCTGTGGGGGCGCTACGCTCCGGAGGACCTGCAGGACATGATGGATGCGGGCGGGCCGGGCAGGGCTTTGTACGTGCCTTAGGGCGGAGCGCCGCGTGGGTGGTAAACCCACCGGTCCGCAGACCGCAGCGCCTGACGCTTGGAACGACGACAGGACCGCCGCTGAGAACCTAACCGCGGAGGATGGCCACGGCCGGCTCGTCCTCCGCGGTCACGTACAGGCTCGCCGCCCGCACGACGTCATCCATCGTAACGTCCCTGACGAGGTCTGGAAGGCGCTCGACCCGTTCGTGGCCCACCCCCGCGACCTCGGCGGCCGCGTAGCCGGCGGCTCGTGCCGCGCCGCGCTGCATCGAGATCTCCATGAGCCCGGCCAGATAGCGCTTGCCTCGGGCAAGCTCGGCTTCGGTGAGACCGCCGCCCGCCAGGTCGTCGAACTCGCGGACGAACGTCTCTACGGCGTGCTCCTCCTGATCGGGGGGCGTCGTCACCAGCCCGACCACGGCACCGCCCGCCCTCAACGGAATCGGCACCGCGCGGACGCTGTAGGCGAAGGGCGGTCGTTCCCGCAGGGCCCGCCACAGTCTCCCTCCCATCATCGTGAGAGCGCTCGCAGCCGCGTGCAGCGCGACGGCGTCGTCCGTCCCCACGCGGGGGCCCGGAAAGCCCACGGCGACGCACGACTGCCCTTTTCGTCCCAGTTCTTCCTCTATACGCCCCCTGGGGCGCGGGGGCGGAGCGACGACGCCTTCCTCTCGGCTTCCGCGTCCGATGCCCGAGACGGACTCACGCAACGCGTCGCGGGCGCGCTCGACCGACACGCCACCAGCCACACAGACCGTGAGGCGTTCCGCGACCACATGACGCGCGTGCCACTCCCGTGTGGCTCCCGCCTGGATGCTCGACAGTGTCGCTCGCGTGCCGCCTATAGGGCGGCCGTAGACGTGAGCCGGGAACAAGAGCGGCATCAGGCGTCGCATGGTTCGCCGTATCGGGTGGTCCTCCGATGCGCCGACATCCGCGATGGCCTCGGCCTTCACTGACTCGATGGAATAGTCCGAGAGCGCTGGAGCGGCGACGGCCTCTCCCAGCAGGGAAAGCGCCTGTTCGAGGTGTGGCGACAGCACGGTCAGGCCGACACCGAAGCCGTCGCGGTCGACCGACGTGGAGATGCCGCTTCCCAGACCCTCGACCTCGTCGGCAAGCCTGTCGGCCGACCGGGTCGCCGTTCCTCTCATGAGGTGCTTGAGCGTGAGCGCCGTCAGGCCCAGAGACCCGTCCGGCTCGTCCGTGAATCCGCCCCTGAACCCCATCGCCACCGAGACGAGGGGTGTTCCGAGCGTTTCTCGGACGACCAGAGTGGCGCCCCCTGCAAGCTCCACGCGCGAGAGCGCGGCGTCAGGCGTCTCCCGGACTATCGCGGGGCGCGAGAACCCCGCGGCGCTCCCCCACTCCGTGGAGCCCTCGCGCGGACCGGTCCCGGGAATCGGGACCGCAACGGACTCGCCCGTAGCCCTTCGGTCGCCCGAGGCCGCGGAGCCACCGATCTCACGCTCGGTCGCCCTCGAGCCTCCTTCGCCTCGCATGCGCTCCGGTAGATAGGCGGCGATGGCGGCTTCGTCCGCGTCCAGATACAGGTTGGCCACTCGCATGATGTCGTCGGGAGTAACGGCTGCGAGGCGGTCGACGTACTCCTCCGCGTAGCGATGGTCGCCCACGCTGGCGAAGTATCCGATGGACATGGCCATTGTCTCGACGGTCTCGTGCTCGAGCGCGTAGCCGGCCTCCAGCCTGCGGATGCTCTTGGCGGCCTCGGTCCCGCTCACGGGCTCTTCCTTGATGAGACGGATCTGACGGAAGGCCTCCTCCACGATGCGGGCCGGGGAAGAACCCTCCATACCCAGCGCGCGCACGACGACCGTCCCCACGTCGCGGTGCCCCACCGCCGTCGCCCCGATGTCCGACACCAGCCCGAGCGACGTTCTGAGCGACCTCCTCAGCCGAGAGCTCCTGCCGAGCCCCATCAGACCGCACATCGCGTCGAGCGCCGGCATGTCGTCGTGTCCTACGGCCGGCGCTCTGAACCCGACGGCCACGTAGGGCTGTCTGAGATCGCCAAAGTAGACGCGCCTCGCCGGACTCCACCGAAGAGCGGACGCGTCGGCGGCCGGGATCGGACCCGAGACGGGCGGCCTCTGATCCAGGTCGCGAGCGAACTCAGCCACCGCGGCGGCATCGACATCACCCACTACGACCTGGACCATGTTCGACGGCGAGTAGACGGCCGAGAGCCACCGCGACAGAACGCCGGCGTCGACCGCGCCGACCGACCGCTCTGTACCGACGATGGGTCGACCGTACCCGCTCCCTGGAAAGGCCGTCTCCATCAACCTTCTCATGACGAAGACCGACGGGTCACGCTCGGCCCTCTTCGCCTCCTCCATGATGACACGGCGCTCGGAACGGACGTCCTCCTCCGCGAACGAAGCACCCTCGAGCGTGGAGTGCACGGAAGCAAGCACGTCACGCCAGCTTCGCGACGGAACGACCTGGTAGAAAGCTGTGTGGTCGAGTCCGGTCCGGGCGTTCATGTAGCCGCCCGCATCCTGCACGATGCCGGCGAGCGTCCCGGAGATATCACCGCCGGAGTCCTTAAGTAGCATGTGTTCGAGGAAGTGCGAGACGCCGGAGTGTTCATCCGCCTCGTCTGCGGCGCCCGACCGCACCCACAGGGCGAGCGCCACGATCGGCGACACGTGAGTCTCGTCGATCAGCAGGGTCATGCCGCTGGGTAGGATCTCGCAGTGCGTCACGGGGTCCCCGGGGTCGGTGGGTGTCGGGCCGCCGAGTGTCGGCACCTGCTCATGAAACTAGAGATCGCGGAGGCCCAGAGACGCCTCGACGAGCGCCGGCTGCACGCTGCCCAGTTCCATCAGTTCATCGTGGAAGGTCTTGAGGTCGAACGCGTCCCCGGCCCGCGACTCATACCTCTCGCGGATGCTGAGTATGGCCAGCTTCCCGACCAGATAGCTCATCGGCTGCGACGGGTTCGCCGTGTAGCGCTTGACCTCGGCCGTCGCGTTCACGCGCTCCAGCGAGACCTCGGAGATCATGAAATCGATCGCCTCGTCGACCGACATCTCCCCCAGCTGGAGCCCGACGTCGACGACGACACGGGCCGCCCGCCACAGGGTCTCCTTGAGCTGCCCCAGCCGCGTTCGGGCGTCAGGGTAGAACCCGGCGTCCTTCATCATCTCTTCGCAGTAGAGCGCCCACCCCTCTATGAACACGTTGTTCCACAGGACCCGTCGGACCTTCCGACGGCACAGATTGGACCTGGTCAGCTGCAGGTGGTGTCCGGGATACGCCTCGTGGAGCGCGATGATCGGGATCGTGTGCACGCTGTGCCCGCGAAGCTGCCTCTCCTGCTCGTCCGGCGTGAGCGAGCTGTCGACGGGCGTCACGTAGAAGAGGCCACGCTGCTTCGCCTCGAACGGCCCTGCCGGGTGATAGGCCGCATACGGCAGGAGCTTCCTGAGGAACACCGGCGTGTCGATCACCTCAAGGTCCTCTTCGGGCGGGAATCCGACTACGTCGTTGTCCGCGACGAACGCTCGCGCTCGCGCCATCTCCGAAGCGTAGTGCTCCCTGAGCCCTTCCGCCGTCGGGTGGTCGTTCTTGAGCCTGTCGACCACGTCGTGTGCCGCCGCGTCCGGGTCGATCTCGCCCGCTACCTCGTTCATCCTCTCCCGAGTCTCGTTGAGCACGCCGATGCCCAGGTCGCGCAGCTGGTTGCTGTCCACGTCCAGCATGTGGTACTCGCGGAGCAGCCACTCGTAGGCGTCCCTGCCGACGTGGAAGGGTCTCTCCGACTCATCGGCGACTCGTTCGAGGTGCTTGGCGGCGCCGGCGAACGCCTCGCTGGCCTCCGCGCCAGCCGACTCGAGGTCGCTCCTGAGCGCCGGCACCTGCTCAGCGACGCCCGGAATGACGGCGCCCATGAACGCCACTCCTCCTCGCGCCACTTCCGAGCCGATGGTCGCGAAGACCGCCGGCGGCTCCGTGACGTTCTCGCGCATCGCCCGCAGCACTTCTGGCACCTGGCGGAGGCGGCCTACCAGAGACCTCGCTCTGTCCTCCAGAGGAGCGAAGTCTCCCAGCACCAGCTGATTGCATCCCGAGAGGGCGGAAGAGACGTAGCTAGACGGCGACCGCTCCATCGTGCGCAGCTCGTCGTGCTCGAAGATCGATCGCCGGAGCGATGCCCTCAGGGCGGCTGCGTCGACGCGCTCCTCGAGCGTGCCGAGGTCGTCTGGAAGAGCCTCCAGGTCGGACAGAATGGCACGCAGATGGTCTGTCTTCTGCTTCAGGGCGTCCGCGCTGAAGTCACCCAGTTCTTCGTCGTGGTCGTGGACTCCCAGGAAAGTGGCCGCCACGGGGTGGTCGGTCAGCACCGTGGCTATGTACCTCTCGACGATGCGCTCGAGCGAGTCGCCCATGCTTCCTCCAAACAGATGCGTGACGAACTGCGAGGGTATCGCCGGATTGTCACACAGGCGGGTGGAGGCCTCAAGACGATTCCCGGTGCGAAGCCGGGTTCTCGGTTCTCCCGCGGCGGTAGACAGCGGCGCCCAGCCCGAGCGACATTGCGCACTCAGCGAAGCTCGCGGCCAGGGAACGCAGAGCGCGCCGCCGCGCGCCATGCAGCGTGATGGGGTGTGTGGCGACTCGCGAGCCGCCGGCCGGAGTTGTGAGAACAAGCCTGCACGTCGCCGTGCGGACGGCTACCGCATCCTCGGAGGACGTGTGCGGCTCGACCGTGAAGCGGGCTCGCGGCGTCAGCGTCGCGTTGAGCCGACAAATGTCGCCATCGACTCGCGGGAGCTGCCGCGGCCGGATCCGTTGTCCGGCTCCGCCGGTCCTGACGATACTGGCCATGCGTGAGATCCGTCCGGGGACCCCAAGCAGGGTCTCGGGGTCTGGCCGGGCGCTCCTCGCGTCGTCACCTCCGCCCCGCGCGCTTCGGCCCGCACCGGATCGCGCCGCCCCCCAGTCCCCTCACCCCGCCTGATACGTTCCTGCGAGCACCTTGTCGAGCAACGGCCGTGCCACGTCGGCCCGCCCGGCGGGCGCCCCGCCCCACGACCCCTGCAACCTCAGCCCCCGCAGGCCACTACGACATCGGGTCGTACGTAGACAGCGGGGCGCCCCCGCGTAGGGTGGCGCCCCGCTGTCAATCTCGTTCACCAGGGACCGCTACCGCCTCCTGCTCCTGGAGCCGTGCGCCTCGAGGACTATCCCCAAACGTCGCAGCGCGGTCGCCAGCCTCGTGGCCTCGTTGAGCCCCTTGCGAGCGCTCTGTTCCATCAGCTCAGCCACGCGGCTCCCGTCCGACTTCTCGGATTCCGCCGTCAGAATGCGGTCAGCAGCCTTGAGAGCCGCCTCAGCGTCGTCGCGCCTTCGCTCGATCGGACCCGCGGCCTCGGCCGCCAGCTGCGCCATCGTGCGCGCCGCGTCCCTCAACCCGTTGACCGCCCGCGCCAGCGCCGCCTCGTCGATCGAAGGACGAGCGACCTCGTCCACGATCGCGTCGCTCAGGACCTCCACCTCGCGCGCGATCGAGCCCATCGAAGCCAGCCTGGTCGCCGCGCCGCCTGTGCGATGCGCGGGCCCTCCTCGCGCCACGTCCGCCACGAGACAACGGGCCTCACCCAGACAACCGGCGACCTTGCGAAGGATGGCCGTCTCGGCCACCGCGCCCTCTCGGAGTTCCTTGAGGGAAACGAGGAGCTCGTGCGAAGACCTCATGATCTCCGGAGCGGTGCGCTCGAGCTCCTCGACCACATCCTTGCTCGACTCGAGTTCGGACCGTCCGTCCGATGAGCTACGCAAGAGGACGACAAGCTTGTTGATCTCGTCGTTGAGCTGTCCCAGCTCGTCCGTTCGGGTCAGGTCGGACAGGACCCCCGTGTCGCCGTGCCTCGCAACGTAGCAGGCGCGCGCCAGCCTTCGGATGGCCCTGGAGAGCGCGTTCCCCCACACCGCGGCTCCCAGTAGGGCCAGGGCGAGCACGCCGCCCAGCACGATCTGCATCGCGCTCGGCCTCGCGCCTCCCAGGTACATGACGAGGAGAAGCAGGTCCTGCACGACGACCGCCGCGCCGACCAGCAGGACGACCTTAACCTCGATACTGGGACCGCTTCGCTCCATTTGACCTTCCTCGGTGCGCGACCCGCCGCGTTACGCACGCCGCGGGTACGCGCCCAGGTCACGCACCGCATCGTCCCCCACGGCGGGTGCGCGCCCTGAGCTGTCCGTTCTTCACACCGATTTCTGCAATTAGCATGCCAGCGACCCACAGGCCTCCCTGGCCGCCCGTAAGGCCGTCAGCCCAGTTCGTACAGCGCGGGCCGCCTGTCCGTCACAACGTGGTTCTCGGGTGTGATGGACTTGTCTCTGGCGAGGGTGTGGTCCAGCTCCGCCACGAGGATACTCTCTCCGTCGACCTCGGCGCGCACGAGGATGTCACCCTTCGTTCCCAGGACCTGACTCCGGCCAGTGAACGTGAGCTCCTCTCCCGCGCGGCTCTCAGTGCCAACTCGGTTGGACGTGACGGCGAAGACGCGGTTCTCGATGCACCTTGTGACCATCGCGTCCTGGCAGTAGGGCAGAACGAGGTTGGTGGAGTGGCACAGGATGTCCGCTCCCTTGAGCGCCAGCGTGCGGGCGATCTCGGGGAAGATCCAGTCGAAGCAGATCATCATCCCAAGGCGGACGCCGTCCACCTCCACCACCTCGGGCGACCTGTTGCCTGGGTCGAAGATACTCTTCTCCTTACTGAAGAGCTGCACCTTCCTGTAGACGGAGCGCGTCCCGTCCGGCGCGAGCAGAAGCGATGAGTTGAAGAGACCGTCCGTCGCGGACTCCGCGAAGCCGACCACGATCGTCGCGCGCTTCTCCGCCGCGAGCGCCGCAAGCCCGTCGAACTCCGTCGCGTCGGAGCTCTGCGCGAAGGACGCAGCTTCATCTCTGGACTCGAAGATGTAGCCCGAGAGCGCAAGTTCCGGCAGCACGAACAGGTCGGCTTCCTCACCCGCGATCATCGATGTGATTCTCTCGAGGTTGCCCTCGACGTCACCGAAGTCCGGCTTGAACTGCACAACGCCAGCCCGCATTGCTCATCCTCCTCGCGCTTACACACACTTCCAAGAAACTGTCATGTCGTCGGCCGTGGGCCGGTTCCTGACTGACAGCGCTCGCCCGCCTCAGCTCACCGGCGGACATGGCGCACTTCATGCAAGAAGGCCCCCGGAGCTGGGCCTTCCCGGAGACCCGAAGTACTGGCCCGCTCTCACCCGAGATCGAATTACGAGGGTCCGCTCGGGAACTACCGGCCGGGTACGGAACTTGCTTTTTGAGCCTCCCGGCACGCAGGTCTTCACCTCGCGGGTATCGGATAATGGCAGAACGAACGCACCGAGCCAAGACGAAAGCGTCACGGACCGCCGGGCGGAGCGGGCGGCGCAGGAGCCGGAAGCTGGAGCTGGGGACGGACGTCCAGACCTCCTACTTCTTCATGCTCAACTGCCTTCTCCACTCCAGGGTCAACATCGGCATCGAGTCGAACTCGAGCGTCTATGACGAAGACGTCAACGTCTATATCGCGCACCTTCTCAACGCCCACATCGATCCCAGGTACATGCTGCGAGTCTCGCAGTACGTCTCGACCACCGACGGGGACGTCGCCGCCACCCTCGAAGGCGAGTGCGACCACCGCAGATGCTACGAGACCTACAAGGCCAACGCCGATTTCCTTCTTATGGGAGTCAGCGTCTTCGACCTGTTCGACGAACCGCGCCGCAGCCACTCGCACCACATGCACACGCCGAGAGAGATCTTCATCGGCAGGGCGTCGCTCTACTACGCGCTCGCGTCCTCCTACGCGGTCAAGCTATCACACGGCGAGAGCCCGATAGCGGACACGCTCGCCAAGCTCTCCGACGGCATAGACGATTACGTGAAGATACTCTCCTACATGCGTGGCCAGTACCTCGACTTCATCAAGAGGTACTCGCCTGGTGAGCTGTTCCACCTGGACCGCGCGCTCGAGGAGATACACAAGGACGAGACGATAGAACAGATGCGAAACGAGTTCCTCGATACCTACAACGCCTGGATGAAGACCGGCGTGCCGGAACTCAAGCGCAAGCTGGAGGAGCAGGCCGAGCTCCTCAGGGAGGTCGACCCCACCTTCGAGTTCACACCGCCCAGCTAGCGAGGTAATGGACGAACACCGCCTGGGCGACGCGCGTCTTTGCGCGCCGTAACGCCGAAGTACCGGAAGGCGAACGGCCCTCCCCATAACCGGGAGGGCCGTTCGTTCTTGCCGTCGTTAGAGGCGAATCCGCCCTTGGTCGTTCCGCAGCGCTAACGCGCCGGGATCGTCAGCACCTTCCCCACCGATATGACGTTCGGATTCGAAATGCCGTTCGCGGACGCGATGTCGGCGATCGTCACGCCATACTGCGCGGCGATCTGTGCGAGCGTCTCGCCCGCCTTCACCTCGTGGGTGTATCCCGTCGACATAGACGCCATGGCGGTACGAAGAGCCTCGACGTCCTCGCGCAGCCGGCGGTTTTCGTTCGTCACCTCGTCGAGGATGATCTCCATACGGGCCAATAGGTCGTCCCTGTCCTCCTGGCGGCCCGAGTCGACGCTCTGTATGCGGGTCTCCAGCTCGACGCCGAGCTGCTGCTGGCCGTCCCGGATCGCCTCGAGGCCCCTCGAGAAGTCCGTGTCCAGCCCCGCCATCTGCGTGGTGATCCGGTCCAGCTGATACCTGAGAGCGCCGTTCTCCTCCTCCAGGGCGGCGATACGGCCCTCCATGTAGAGCACCTTCTCGGAGAGCTTGGCCTGTCCCTGAGCGAAGGCCTCCTCGGCCTCCCACACGTCTCTCTTGACGGCCAGACCGCCGGTCCCGCAGCCTGCAAGTCCCACAGCCACGGCGCCGATGGCCAGCAGTCCCACCAGCCGCCTTGGTCCGAATGCGCGCGTGCCGGCACCCGGACATGACAGTCGTCTCATGTTCCGTCCCTCCGCCGGTCAGAGAGGACGCGACGGGGCGAACGCCCCACCGCCTCCGGTTGCGCGCGAACTACATCGATACCGCGAAGTGCGCGCGGCGATTCTGCGCCCACGCCGCCTCGGTCGAACCTATCGAAAGCGGACGCTCCTCGCCGTAGCTGATGGTGGTCAGACGCCCAGAATCGATTCCGAGCCCGACGAGGTAGCGGCGCGCGGCAAGAGCCCTCTGCTCTCCAAGCGCCATGTTGTACTCGTTGGTCCCGCGCTCGTCGCAGTGTCCCTCGATCAGGATCTTGCTGTCCGGGTTCTCGCGCAGCCACGACGCGACACCTTCGAGCGTAGCGACATCGCGGTCGAGGATGTTGTACCGATCGTACTCGAAGTGGATGTCGGCGAACTCCTTGCCGACCGGGTCGACGTAGATGGTGTCGTCGCGGTCCGCCATCGCGAGGTCGTCCTCCCCGATGACGCCTTCAAGCTCCTCGACGTCCTCGGGCTCCATCGTGATGTCCTCCGCCACCTCTTCCTTCGAGCCGCATCCCGTAAGCGACAGTGCCAGCACCAGAGCCAGCGAACCCACGAGCAGAAGAGCGAGAGTCTTCTTCATTCCCTTCCTCCTTCTCGGCACTCCGTCAGTGTTATGAGACTAGTTCGACCACGCGGGGCTCATGTAGTCGCCTCCGCCGGAAGTCAGTCTCAGTGGTTCCCTTTCGAACACATCGACCATGTAGAGGTTGGACTTACTGCCCGACTTCATGCTGTAGACGATGTGTCTGCCGTCGGGAGCCCAGGACGGGTCCTCCTTGTTCTCCCACCCGGTCGTAACTCGTACCACCTCTTTGGTCTCAACGTCAACCGTACATATCTGGAACACCCCGTCCAACTTGGCTGTATATGCTATCAGATTGCCCGTTGGCGACCAATCGGGAGATGTGTTGTATCCGCCACTGTATGTCAGCCGCTCGGCCGTCCCCCCCGTCGCGTTCATCAGGTAGATCTGGGGGGAACCGGAGCGGTCGGAAACGAACGCTATGCGCCGGCCGTCAGGCGACCAGCACGGCGAGGACTCGGTGCTGCGGCCGAACGTCAGCCGCTTCGGGCCGCCGCCGTCAGCGTTGAGCCTGTAGATCTCAGTGTTGCCGTCTTTCGACAGCGACATCGCGATGTACTGCCCGTCCGGGGACACGTTGACGAACGCGTTGAGCCCCGGAAAGTCGGTCAACCGCTGGACCGCGCCAGAACCCACGTTGACCGCGCACGCCTCCTGTCTCTGTCGCCTATAGCGCGTGTAGGCCAGCTTTCGGCCGTCCGGGAACCACTCCGGGTAGATGGCGAGGAGGTCGTCCCTGGTGACCCGGCGCTGGTTCTCGCCGTCGTAGTCCATCACGTAGATCTGCTTGGTCCCTGTCACGTTGGACACGAACGCGATCCTGGACAGGGCTATTCCGCGCTCTCCCGACACCAGCTCGACGAGGTCGTTCGCCAGGCTGTGGACCGCCTGCCGCCACTGCTCCGCGGTTCCCGAGTAGCGCCTGCCGAAGATGCGCTCGGCCTGTCCCAGGTCGTAGACGGTCGCACCTATGCTGAAGTCGGACAGCCCCGCGTCGAACTCGCCCTTGACCAGGATCTCCCCGCCAAGAGCGATCCACTCGGGGAACGCGATCGAGCCGGACGTGCGGTCGTCGGCCTCGGTCTCGTCGACGAACTCCAGGTTCTCGATGACGCTGAAGTAGCCGGAGGCGTTGAGGTCGAATGTGAGAACCTCGCGTACGTCCTCCGCGCTCACCATCCCGCCCTCGCCCTCGAACAGCGGCAGCGCCACAGTGATCTTCTCTCCCGCGCCCTTCTCGATACTGAGATACACGTCCTCCGAGTTCGCCGCGCACGCCGCGATAAGGAGGAGCGCGCACGCCGCGATCGGCGTCTTCATGTGATGTCGAATCGCCCTCAAGTGGTCCTGCCTTTCACCGGGCCGCCCCGCGTCCGTGTGACGTCACGGCGCCGCCCGCCACGCCTACTGGGTTACCGTGAAGTCGATGGTCACGTCGAGACGATTGCCGAGGTATGTCGAGGGTAGTTCCGCGAATGGAGCGGAGTCCCGCACCGCCTGCAGGGCGGACTGGTCGACCGTCGTGCGATTCGACGACCGCGATATCCTGAGCCCTGTGATGTCCCCGTTCTTGAGTACCGTGAACGAAACCCTCGCCGTGGGGCTCTCTCCGCCGGTGAAACGCGCGCTTGGCTGCTTCCAGTTTCTCGTGATCTTGCCCTGCAGCATCGTGAGGTAGTAGTCGGCCACGACCGTTCCAGCCGTTATCTTCGTGCTGCCCGATGTCGGCTTAGGGGTGGGAGTCTCTACTTCGGGCTGCTCCTTGGGCTTCTCGGAGTCCTGCTTGCGCATCCGGTCCGTGATGCGCTCCTCCAGACTCCTGGTCTCGCGTTTCGGCGGTACCGGGACGACCTTCCGGATCGGGCGCTTGGGCGGGTTCTCCGGAATGGGGCTCTCCTCGGGAGCGGGGGTCGACTCGACCTCTGGCTCCGGTTGGGTCTCCGGCTCCACGACCGGTTCCTCGACGGGCGGCGCCTCGCGCGGCAGGTCGACGAGCTCGACCGCGTAGACCTCCATGGCCAGCGGCTGCCGCGAGCCGAGGTTCGGCAGTATCGGCATCAGAGCGATGACCGCCACGTGTACCGCAGCCGAGATGATGAGTACCCTGCGCATCCCTACGCGTCCCCTGCCGCCGGCATTCCCGACGCGCGGCGGCCCTTCCGCCCGCTACTCCGCGGGCTTCGTCGCCATCGCGAGCCGCGAGATCCCGACGCCCCTGACGGTGTCGAGCACCTCGACGACCCGGCCGTACCGCAGGTCGGTGTCCGCCTTTATCAGCACCGCGGCGTCCTCTCTTGCCGCGTGCACGTTGGCCAGCCGCTCCGCGAGGTCCTCCATCGTCACGCGCTGGCCCTCGAGATACACCCGCTCGTTGTCGGCCACCGTTATGGTCATCACCTCCGCGACGTCGATGCGCTTCGGCTCCGCCGTCGGGAGAGTGATGTCGATGCCCTGCTCTATCATCGGCGCGACGATGATGAATATGATGAGAAGCGTCATCATGACATCGACGAGCGAGGTGACGTTGATCTCGCTCACGAGATCAAGGCCGTAGTCGCGCTTTCTCTTCCTTGCCACTATGGCCCTCCGCTACCTTGCGCCGAAGTTCCTCTCGACGGTCGAGAGGAACTCGGACGAGAAGTTCTCCATGTGCTGCGTCATGTTGCGGACCTCGTTCATCAGGTAGTTGTAGCCGACGAGGGCCGGGATGGCGACAGCCAGGCCAGCCACGGTGGTCGTGAGCGCCGCAGACACGCCGGGCGCGACGCTGCTGATGCTGGCGCTTCCCGTCATGGACATGGCCGCGAACGCCTTCATGATGCCCCACACGGTGCCGAACAGACCGATGAAGGGGGCGACGCCGGCTGTGGTCGCCAGGATGATGAGGTAGCGCCGGAGCTCCATGACCTGCTCGGAGATGGCCGTCTCGAGACTGCGCTCGAGTCCGTCCATCTGGACCATTGACAGGGACCTGCTGGCCTGGATGCGGTCCTTGCCGCCGAGGATGAGCGCGAGCTCCGCGAGTCCGGCCTCGAACACGGCCGCGAACGGCGACGAGCCGAACTCCGTCCGGTCGGAGTAGTGCTCTACCATCTCGTCGGGCGCGTCACGGAACTTGTCGAGGAAGATGAACGAACGCCGCTTCGCCCGGCGAACGACGCCGCTCCTGAAGAAGATGATCGCCCACGAGTAGATCGAGACCAGGAGCAGGGCGAACACGATGAGCTTGCCCACCGCGCCCGACTGCCCCACGCTTGCCAGGAATCCGGTCCCCAATGTGTGTTCTCCTATCGGCCGTCCGGCGCCGTCACAGCTACTGGCGCCCTCAGATATTCGTGCCAGCGCCGCTCTATGGCGCCGAGTGAGTCCTCCAGTGCCGCTTCCAGCACGGGGCCCGCAGGGACTGAGCGCCCTGCGACCTCTTCGTACAGCCACCGCGCGACGAGCGGACCGCGTTCGTCCATCGCAAAGCACACGACCGCGCCGGCTGCCGGCTGCGAGAGCTTCTCGTCCAGCTGAACGAATCTCACAGCGTCGACCAGCGCGTCAAGGTCCGGCAGGAGCCTTCTGTCAAGCAGGTCCTTCGCGGCCTCCCGGACGGGCTCCCCTGCCCACGCCTGACCCACGCACACGGCCAGGCCGTCGCGAATGAGGGGAGTATACACCTTGCCGTAAGCCCGCGCATCCATGAGCTTGAGGAGCTCTCGTGCGTATGCGGACTCGGCGCCTTCCTCCCAGGCGAGGTGCATAACGCCCGCGTGTTCGACCCGGTGGGCCAGACCGGGGTTGCCGGTCACCCTCATCTTCTCCTCAACGGACGGGTACAGGTAGCACTCTATTCGCCCGAGCCCCGGCCCGCTCGACCCGTCAGGTGCCTTAGGGCCGAGCTTCATCCCGGTCATCAAGTGAATGCGGCTCTCCGTTCGTGTGGACACCAAGCCTATCACGGCGAGCGTCTCGTCCGGGGCGTCACCGCTTGCGTGGAACGTCACCCCGCCGACGTCTCTGGTCCTCCAGCCCTCGTAGGGATCGACGGTCTCCCCCGCGTTCCCACCGGACATCAGCCCCAGCACTAGCACGGTAACCGCGCCGAACGTGACCGCTGTCGCCGTCGCGCGTCGCGGGTCCAGCTCGAAGACCGGCCTCGCAGCTATACCCAGCAGGATAAAGAACCATATGACGGCGATGTCGAGCTGACTGGCCACGCCCCACAGCACCGGCTGCGACGCCCGGTCGAGCAGGAACGACAGGTTGAGTCCCGACAGCGGCCTGTGGACGAACGGTATGAGCGCGGTCATGAGTATCGCGGACAGGCCGATCGGAACCGAGGCGTGGCACACGGCGGAGAAGGCCCTGCGGAACGTGCTCCTCCCGCCGTAGAGACGAGCGATCGCCATGAGTATCAGAGTCTGCAGGAGCGTTGCCCCCACTACTCCCACCAGCCCCGAGACGACCGCGGCGGCAGGAGCGCCAGCCTTGATGTCCTCCGGCGAGTGCCCCGTGCGCAGCGCCTCCTCGGCGATACGGTCGTCCATGAACCCGGCTCCCAGAGCGATCATCCCGCTCAGGACCGCGGCGCACAGGACGAACACCAGCGGCAATACCCAGTGTGGCCGCTCGACGAGCCGGCTGAACGTCCTTCCGGGGAACGCGAGCACCAGGGTCAGAGCCGCGAGCGCGCCTATGGGACGCGTCTCTGTCGAGGGTATATCAGTAGACACGGGGGAATCCGCTCCTTGGACGCAATGCGAGGACACAGCATCAGAACGAACTGCCGGCGGGGTTGCGTGACACTACTTCGATGTGGCAACTGTGTCAAGGAGGGAGAGACGGGGGCGCAGGCGGCCGGTCGTGACCCGCCTTGGGCCGCGGCGAGCCGCTCAGAGCGGTCTCATCGTCCGTTTGCGGGCCTCGAAGGTCGCTATCTCGCCGATGCCCGCGGCCTCGAGCAGACCGAGCGCGATGTCGAAGTCCATGCCGACCTGGTGCGGCGCGTGCGCGTCCGACCCGAGCGTCACGGCGACGCCCTGGCGGACGCAGGCCTTGAGGAAAGGCAGGCTCGGATAGGGCTCCACTACACGCTTCCTCAGACCCGAGGTGTTGACCTCGATGGCCACCCCGGCGTCCCGCAGCGCGCGCGCAGCCGTCTCGTGCATGTCGTCGATGGGGAGCTTCGTCACGATGCCGTGCTTCTTCACGAGGTCCGGATGGGCCATGATGTCGAATCCGCCCTGCCGCGCGGCCTCGCAGAACAGGTCGAAGTAGCGCTCGTACGTCTCGTCAGGGTCGCGACCCTGGTAGCTAGAGAGCCTGCGGCTGTCCCCGAAACCCCACCCATCGATGTAGTGGACCGCGCCGTAGACGTAGTCGAAGTCGATGCCGTCCGCGGCCGCCCAGATCTCGTCCATCTGACCGGGGAAGTAGTCCATCTCGATGCCGAGCCGAATCGTTATGCCGAACGAGCGCTCCTGCAGCTCGCGCACCAGGGCGACGTACTCCGGTAGCTCGTGCGGCTCCATCGTCAGGCGCTCGTCGCGGATCCTGAGTAGCGGCATGTGGTCGGCGAAGCCTATCTCGGGAAGTCCCTTGTTTATCGCCTCCCTGACGTACTCCGCGGCCTCTCCGCGCGCGTGCCCGCAGAGCTTGGTGTGTATGTGATAGTCGACGAGGTTGCGGTACTGAGAGGGCTTGAGCTCGCGCCGTTCGCGGGACCAGTTGAGCCAGCGCCTCCGCGCTCCCCGGCGGATTCGGCGCAGACGCCCACCGTGGTCCGACCTTGAGGGTCCGCGTTTCATCGCCCCTCCGGTCGAGAGGCGCCGCGCGAGGCCGAATCGGAACGGGCCGCGCGCACTTCCCGGGCGAGCTCCGCGGACGTGCCGTATGCCAGCTCCCGAAGCCGGTAGAGGGAGTCGGTGTCCGCCGCGGCCCAAAGAGGACGACCCGACAGTACGGACCTCGCTACGCCACCCAGCTCGACGCGGCCGTCGTCCGTGGCGCGCAGCCTGAGCTTGACCACGACGCTCGCCGCCGGATCCTCGCCCACGGAGACCTCGCCGACGCCGGCCTTTCTCAGACCGCGCGCGAAGAACCGCGTGGTAAGGCTGGAGAGCGAGTCGGGCGGCAGCGTGGACACGTCAGCGGGCACGTCCACTGACGCGCGCTCGACCACGATAGAGCCCGGCTCAGATGGAGGTGTCAGCTCGACCGAGCAGCGGTACACACCCAGGGCCACCAGGACCAGGCTGACCGCGAGCATCAACTTGAGCGCGAGAGACTGGCTCCTCCATCCGCCGTCGGACACGTCGCACTACTCCTCTCCCCACGCGCGCTTGATCATCGACGCGTCGGGCGGCTCGGTCATCAGGCTTACTACGATGAAAACTACGAGCGAGACTAGCACGCCCGGTATGAATCCGTGGACGCCGAACGGCTTGCCCGCGATCATCCATCCGAGCGCCACGATGGAGCCCGCGATCATCGAGGAAGTCGCTCCTGCTCGCGTCCCTCGCTTCCAGTAGACGCCCAGCACGACGGGCCACAGACACGCCGACGCAATGACGGCCCAGGCGAACGCCGTTATGACAAGGACGAGCGCGGGTGGGCGATAGGCGACGACCAGCGCGATGAGACCGGCGAGGGCGCTGGCCATGCGCCCCAGCATGACCTCGTGTGAACTCCCCGACTTCGCGCCGGGCGGCGCGCTCTCGGGCGCGCCACCCACACGGAGGTCCCGAACTATGGCCCCGCTCACGATGATGAGCACCGACGCGAAGGTCGACATTCCGGCTGCCATTACTCCCGCGAGAAAGACGGCGCCGCCCCACGGATTGAGCACCTTCTCCGTCAGCATTGGGATCGCGAGGTCCGGGTTCGACAGCTCCGGCAGGAGCAGGCGGCTCACGGCGCCCGTCATGTAGGGCAGTATCGCCATCGCGCCACCGAGGGTCGCGAGAACCGTGCCAAGCCGGAGGACGCGGGTGCTCTTCATGGAGTAGAAACGCACCAGCAGCTGCGGCATCCCCCAGACGCCGAGGCTCACGATCAGCGCGAAGGAGATGAGGCCCTGCCACCCCCAGACGCCAGGGGTCTCCACCAGACCGGGGTCGAGCGCGGCGAGGTCGGTGACGGCCTGCGTCAGGCCGCCCACGCGGCCGAGAGTCGCGAACGCCAGCAACAGCAGACCGAAGATCATGATCCACGCCTGCACGAAGCTGGTCCACACTACCGCGAGATAGCCGCCGACACACACATAGGCCAGAATGATCAGCCCGGCGATGAGCACGGCCTGACCGTAGGAGATGCCCATCAGCCCTTCCATGATCCGGCCCATGCCCACAAGGACGCTGACGTTGTAGACGATCATGAATACGAAGATGACGAGCGCCGAGATGATCTCTGCCTCGCGCGCGCCGTATCGCTTCCCGATGAAACCCGGGATGGTCATCGAGTCCAGGCGCTTCGTGAACTGCCACAGGCGTCTTCCGAGGACGATCCACACGAGCGTGCATCCGACGAGGACGTTGGTCGCGGCGATCCACAGCGTGGACATGCCGAACCTGTAGCCGAAAGCGCCGCCGCCGACTATGACCACGGAGCTGAAGTAGGCCGCGACGAACGAGAACGCCGTCACCCAGGGCCCCACGGACCTCCCTCCTATGTAGAAGTCGGAGGCGCTCCTGGTCCGCTTACCCATCCACAGCCCGAGTCCGATGAGCAACACTAGGTAGAGCCCCAGCACCGTCCCGTAGACAGCCGCGTTACTCATGCCCGCCCCCCTGAGACCTCGAGGACGCGAGCGCCCACACGACCGAGACGACGATGCTCACCGCCACCACGATCAACGCGCCGAACGTCAGCCACGGAAGACAGAACGGTCCCATCTCCTCCCCCCTCCTAGAAGAACCGGTAGTAGACGCGGAAGTACGGCGCCCAGTCGATGTCGACGTAGCTCACGCCGCCACCTCCACGCGCGGTCATCGACACGAGGCTGCTCACGCCAACGCTCGCATGCTCTCCGTTCCACATTAGGCCAGGGCACACGTAGTTCCTGTTGAACTCGGCAGGATCGGTCCCGTAGACGCCCTTGTACTCCCACAGGAGCGTCCAGCTCTCGTCGATGGCGTTCTCGAGCGTCAGGAGCAGCGCCCACACGTCCTTCGCGTCGGCCCCGCTCTCCTTCTCGCCGTTCGACCAGTAGGTGGCGCACGCGTGCCCCGTGAGCGAGCCGGAGGTGTGCGTGACCGCGGCGCCGACCATGTAGTCCGTGGACCCGTCCGAGAGGGCGAGCGTCCGGAACTTGTCGACACCCTCCGTGTCGCCCGTCGGGAACCGCACGCCGGCCAGCAGCGACGCGCGCGGGAACCCACCCTCGCCCCTGTAGACCTGGAGCTTGGGGTCGATGATGATGTCACCTAGTCCCGTGTTCGACTTCCCCGTGTCCCACGACTCGAAACTGCCGTACCGGTCCTCGAACGGCAGCGCGGCTCGCACGGTCAGCCAGTCCGTCACACCGTAGTAGACTCGCGGAACGAACGACGCCGCGGTGATCTCCGTTCTGTTCGTGAACCCGACCCACCCGGAGTAGTCACTGTCGCTCGCCTCGTCCCAGGAATAGGCGAAGTTCTGGTAGGTCCCCCACACGTCCAGCATGACGGTGTTCCGGGGGATCGTGTTGGCGCTGGCCCCGACGATCGGAAGCGCAGAGGCCGACGAGCAGACGAGCGCCAGCGCGGCCACGCCCGCGAGAACTCTTGCCGCGTTCACGTGTTGCCCTCCGTTGAGTGTTTTCGCGCCCGGTACCGGGCGACTCTGTTCGTGCGTGTCTTCGAGACACTACCCCATGCCCGAAGGGCGGTCAATCCCGCTGTGCTGCGCACTCGCTTCGTGCTATCCTGACCGAGCGCGAACCCAACCCGCCACAACACACAGGAGTCGAGAACGTGCGGGCAACACCTCTCCTCCGACGCAACACGTCGTTCCTTCTGTGTCTTGCCCTCCCCGTCGTAGTAGCTGTGGTGCTCTACTACGCGGTATGCGCGCAGGCAGACGACGATGTGCCCGACGCCTGGCGGCAGAAGGTCCAGCCTGCGACCGGACCTCCGGGCGAATGGAGCGTCGCCCGCGGGCCCTCGCTATCAGAGGAGGACAGAGAGCGGCTGGAGCGGCCTGAGCCTGTACGTCTCAGGCGACTGACCGCGGGGCCACCAACTGGTTTCACGCGCACCTGTTCCCGAACGGTGACCTCATCGGGATGTATAACGGCCTCGGCATCGTCAAGCTGGACAAGAACTCGAAGCTGCTATGGAAGTACGCCGAGGGGAGCCACCACCATCTGAGCGTGCAAGACGACGGACGCATCCTCGTTCTGACGCGCGAGGACATGACCGCGCCGAGGATAAGCAGCGCCGTGGACATACTCGCGGACTCCGTCACCACGCTGGACGCCGAAGGGAACGAACTCGGAAGGATGCCTCTGCTCGACGCCTTCTGGAACTCCGATTACGCCAGCTGGCTCAAGGCTCCCGCCGTCAACCTCAGGAGCCAGCGCATCGACCTGTTCCACTCGAACAGGATCGTCGTCCTGGACGGACGTCTGGCTGACCGAATACCGAGCTTCAGGAAGGGCAACCTGCTGATCTCTCTCAGGAGTCTCAACGCGCTGGTCGTCGTCGACCGAGACAGCGAGGAGGTCGTGTGGTCCGCATCGGGACCGTGGCTCCAGCAGCACTGCCCGTCGGTCCTGGACAACGGCAACATCCTCCTGTTCGACAACCAGGGACACTACGGGGCGTCGCGCGTCCTCGAGTTCGACCCGGCCACGCGCGCCATCGAGTGGCGCTACGACGGTGGCGGCGAGGATGAGCTGTACTCGGAGAGGTTCGGCACCGCCCAGAGGCTCCCGAACGGGAACACGCTGATAGCCGAGTCTCACTACGGAAGAGCCCTCGAGGTGACCCCCGAGGGCGAGATCGTGTGGGAATTCTACACGCCGGCCAGGGCCGGCGACGATGACGAGCTCATCGCCAACCTGTTCGAGATCGAGCGGCTTCCCCGCGACTTCCCTGTCGACTGGCTCGAGTAGAACGACGGGTCCCGACGAGCGCGTGCCCGCCATGCCCCTGCAGACGGCGCCCTCATGCCATGGCGCCAGAGCGCCGGATCGAGCAGCCGCGCTCTCAGCCGCCGTACCTGTCCATCCAGGCGAACTCCTCGAACGGCTTCCTCTCGGGGCGCTCAGCCTCGGTGGCTGCCTGGTCCTCCGACAGAAGGTCGCTGATCTCGTCCGTGTGCTTCCCGAAGATCACAAGGGTGACCACGGCCATGTCGTCCGGAACGCCCAGAACGCCCCGGACCTTATTCGGGCTGTACCCCGCTATCGGATGGGCCACGAGCCCCATCTCCGTGGCACGTAGGATCATCTGCGCCGTGCCCAGACCCGTGCTGAACAGGTAGTATTCGCGCCCCTTGATCTGGCAGTCCAGATCCGCCCTGCTGATGACCGCGACTATCATCGACGCGGCGCGAGCCCACGCGTTACCCTCCGGGAGGGTCCCGAACATCTCCTCGAGGACCTTCGGGTCACGAACGAACACGTAGCGCCACGGCTGGTTGTTGAAACACGACGCGGAGAGGCTCGCCGACTCCGCCAGGTCTCGCACCGTCTCGTCGGTGATCTCGACCGGGGCAAGCGCCCTGTAGGCTCTTCTCGTCCTGATGGCTTCCTTTACGTCCACTGTTTCCTCCCCTCGATCGGTCCCGGCGCATCATCCGACGAGCGAGCGCACGCGCTCGTGCCGCTCATCGCGGTCCTGGTGCGCCGCTACCGGACTGAAGTCGCCCTGGAGCCGCTCGCCGTGCGAAGGGCGTTCGACTCGATAGAGGATGCCGGAGAACATTCCGCCGCCCTCTCGCGCGATCGCCAGCGCGTCCTCGAGCGTTTCAGCGGGCTCCTCCAGAGTTCGCACCGACGACTCGTACTCCTCGTAAGTGTTGTGGAACGCAACGCTCGGCTGAAGGACGTCGACGAGCGAGAATCCCTCGTGCTCGACGGCCGCCACTATGATCTCCGCGAGTGCGTCGAGCCGGGCCGAATAGGCCCGCGCGACGAACGTGGCGCCGGCCTCCAGCATGATGGCCAGCGGGTTGAACGGGTCCTCCTCGTTGCCCCGCGGCGTCGACGGCCCCTCGAACCCCGCCTCGCTCGTCGGCGAACGCTGCCCCGTGGTCAGCGCGTACACACCGTTGTTGTGAACTACCACTGTTATGTCCGCGTTGCGCTTCGCCGCGAACAGGAGGTGTGCGACGCCCTCGCCGTATCCGGCGCCGTCGCCGGTGAACGCGATGAGCTTGAGCTCCGGGTTCGCGAGCTTCGCACCCTGCGCAACGGCCATCGATCTGCCGTGCAGCGCGTAGACCCCCGAAAGGGCCAGGTAGTCGAAGATCTTCGCGTGGCAGCCTATGCACGCGGTCATGAAGAGGCGATCGCGCGTGATCCCCCGATCCTCGAGCGTGCGCACGGCCCGCTTGACGGCGTTCAGAATGCCGAAGTTACCGCACCCCGGACACCAGGTGTTCTCGGCCCCAGTGATCAGATCGTCCTGCATGCCCTCATCCTCCAGAGCGACCGCGCGACCCTTCGTCCCGGGAAGCGCGTACCGCGTCTACCCGATCGCCTTGCGAATGTCCTCCGCGAGCTCCACCGGCTCGAACGGACGCCCGTCGTATCTAAGGATGACGTCCGACACTCCCACTCCCGCGCGTTCGGACATCAGGGTCGCGAACTGACCCGTGGAACTCTGCTCGACGACGATCGCGTCCTCGTCCCGCAGCTCCTGGAACTCCCACACCGGGAACGGTTCCAGATAGACCGGCTGGACCACGCGCGCGTCGATGTCCCCGGCCGCGAGCGCCTCCAGGACGCTCAGAGTGGTGGACCCGTAGGTAAGGATCAGAGGACCATCGTCTCCGAACCGGTTGACGGTGCGCATCTCGCGCAGCCGGTCGGTTAGCGCCGCTCCCTTCCGGTCGCGCTTGTCGTGCATGGCGGCTATGGCCTCTGCGTCCTCCGTGGTGATTCCCGCCTCGTCGTGCTCGTAGCTGCTCCACTTGATGAGCTCGTTCGAAGGGGGGAAGAGCATCGGCGACACGCCGTCGTCGGTCTCGAGGTAGCGCCTGTAGTCTCCGCCCTCGTGCGTGACGCCCTGAGCCCAGGTCGCGCCATTGACGTCGAGCTCGACGGTCGTGCGGCTCTCGGACAGGTGCTTCTCGGTAAGCAGCAGGCCGGCGGCCTGGAAGTCCCACACGAGCGCCATGAGTTCCGCCGCAAGAGCGAACGCCTCGGCGACGCTGCCGGGCGAAGCCACCACGCGCGGGAAGTCCCCGTGCCCCTGGCCGAGCGCGAACCTGAGGTCCGCCTGCTCCGTGTAGGTCGGCACGCCCGTCGACGGACCGGGACGGGACGACATAACGCTCAAGAACGGGACCTCCGCCATGCCCGCGAACGAGAAGGCCTCCTCCATTAGGGCGAAGCCGCCGCCGCTCGTCCCCACCATGACCTTCGCCCCCGCGGCGGCAGCTCCGATCGCCATGTTGGCCACGGCGATCTCGCTCTCCGGATGGACGACCGTGACCCCGAGCTCTCTGTCGTGCTTCGCCAGGTAGTGGAGGACCGTAGAGGCGGGCGTCATCGGATATCCGATGTACATGTCCAGTCCAGCCGCGGCAGCGCCGAGCGCCATCGCCTCGTTCCCGGTGAACATGGGCAGGCCGCTGGCCGCGTCCGTTCGACCGTCGCCCGAGCCGCCCCTCGACGCATCCGTGCCGCCGAGCTCGAATCGCAAGTCGGTTGCGTTCCGGACGTGGTCGTAGACAGCGTCGGCGTACGCGGTGTTGTTCTCGAGGTCGTGACGGTACTCGCGCGCGATGGTGTCGGCCATCTGCTCGCGCGTGCGACCGGAGAGCGCGCAGAGTGACGCGAGGCCGGCGACTCCGACCCTGAGGGCGGCGTTGGGATACTCCGACGCCAGCGAGGTCATCGGGACGCCGAGGCCCTCCCCTTCCGAGACCGCGTCCGAGTTGAAGACCATCACACCGCCAGGCGCGACGTGGCAGGCGTGAGTCCGGTAGCTGCGCTCGTCAAGCGCGACCACAACCTCCGCGGACATGTAGTGGCTGCGAACCTCCCGTTCGGAACTGGTGACGACCGAGAAGTTGTGGCCCCCGCTTATGAGGCTAGGGTAGTCGTCCATCTGAAAGACGTTCAGCCCCATCGACGCCTGCATGTTGGCCGCGACGGTGCCTGCCTTCTTGACGCCCTCTCCGGCCTTTCCACCGACTATGTAGGTGAAGACGTCCCTTGCCATCGTATCGTGCTCCTCACATCTCGCGAGTTGTCAACGCTGCGTCCACACGCCGCGCCGTCGTTTTCCACTCTTCCGCCCGTCCCTGTCCACAGGGGGAGCGCCGTTGTCCACTGCTCGACTCCGCGTGCGCACCGGCTGCGCGCCGCGCTCCACCACGCCGCTCCAGATCTACACCGCCTCGTCACGGCCCGTGCACGGCCGACCGCCTCATATCAACCGTTCGTCCACGAAGTTGACCACGGGTTTTCCACATCAGGACGCCGAGAGCGCCAAAGCTATGTCCGCGAGCGTGATCAGGTCGAGGGCGTTGTGGTGGAACACCGAGAGTATATCAGCCGTCTCCCCCGTTCGCACGAAGTGGTGGTAGACAGCCGGTATCTCCTCTCCGGGGATGTCGCCCGACCGGCGCCTGCCGCAGACCCTCCACTCGAGCGTCTGCAGGCGACAGTCGGGGAACACCTCCTTCCATCGCCTCCGCGCGTGATGAAGGAGGTCGAGATGTGGCGGCTCATCCGGCGGGTCCATTCCGTGCAGCGCCAGCCTGTCCCTCAGCACCGGCGCGTCGAACGATTTCCCGTTGAACGATACAAGCATGGACGAGGTGGACAACAGCTCCGACCAGACGCTCAGGAGCTCGCGCTCCTCCCTGTAGTCGCGCGCGAGGACCTGCTGCAGCCGTACGTCCCGCCCGACGATCCGCATCACCCCCAGCATGAACACCATGTTCCCGCCAAGGCCGGTCGTCTCCGTGTCGAAGAAGAGGGCGCCCTCGGGGGCGGCTAGAAGCGCGCGAATCTCCTCGCTGACACCGTCCCGCTCCGCGACGGCGCCGGTCGCATCGGAGAGTTTCGAGAGGAGCGAATCCAATTCCTCACCCGAGGTCAGTTCACCCACACTGCGGTCAAGAACGAGCACACCGTCCGTTCTCACGGTTCCGGGAAGTTCCTCGAGAGCCGCCGGCGGGTCCGCGCGCCTCGCACGCGGCTTCGGCGACCGCCCTCGCGCTATCCCACCCAACCGCTCCTTGAACTCGTCTCTCATGCCCGCGAACCCCTCTTCTGCTCTCCACCGCCGCGCCCGTCCCTGCGCGCCGTCTCACTTCGCCGGCTCCACCCCGAGACCCGGTCCGCTCGGGAGCGACATCCTCCCATGATCGATCCTGACCCCGACGTACGGGTCGTTCCTCATCAGGAGCCCGCTGTCGAGATCCGCGTAGTCCACGAGCGGCGATATGTGCGCCGCCGCTGTGATCGCCAGCGAGCTCTCCATCATGCAACCGATCATGGTCTTCAGACCGCGCTCCCGGGCGCTCCGCGCCATCCTCACGGCGTCCAAGAGCCCGCCGCACTTCATCAGCTTGATGACTACCCCGTCGACGGCGTCCGCGACACGCGGCAGCTCGGCGCTGGTCGGGCAGCTCTCGTCGGCGAACACTGGAACGTCAGTCCGCTCGCGGACGTAGGCCAGTCCTTCGATGTCGTCCGCGCCCACGGGTTGCTCGAGGAACTCGACCCCGATGCGGGACAGCTCCGCGGCCTTCTCCACCGCCTGCTCGCGCGACCACGCGCAGTTGGCGTCGACGGTGATGCTCGCGCCGGTGGCGTTCTTGATCTCCTCAACTACGTCCAGATCGGTGTCGGCGTCGAGCTTGACCTTCAGCATAGGGAAGTCGCGCGACTCCATCGCCTTCTCCAGCATCACCGCCGGTTCGTCGAGTCCGATGCTCATGGTCGTCAGCGGGACGGCCGCCGGGTCCAACTCGAAGTGCCTGTATAGGGGGATCCCGTATCGCTTCCCCATCATGTCGTGCGCTGCGATCTCCAGAGCGGCGCGCGCGGCCGGATTCCCGTGCAGGCCTCTCGACGTCAGGTCCGACATCAGCTCGGCCTCGTGCGAGCAGTCCTCCACGACCCCTCGCACGCTCTCGAGCACTTCGACCACCGTGTCCGCCGTCTCTCCGTAGAATCGCGACGGCGCCGCCTCACCGAAACCGGTGATGGCGCCGTCCGAGAGCGTGACGATGACACAGCGGCTGGACGCGCTCGTAGTCCGCGCGGTGCGGAAGACGCGCTTCGGAACGAGCTCTATGACCTCGTGTGTCAGCTCCACATCGACTCCGATGGGGCTCCGCCGCGCGAGGACCGCTCCCGCGACCTCGCGGCGCTCGCCCGCCTAGCGCAGGAACGGATTCGTCGCGCGCTCCCGCCCGATAGTGGACGGAGGCCCGTGTCCCGCGAGCACAACGGTCTCGTCGGGAAGGGTCAGGAGCTTCTCTTTGATTGCGTCTATCAGGACATCGTAGGCGTTGGTACCTTCGTCGCTGCTGTCCGGCAGGTCGCTCCGACCTATGGAGCCGGCGAAGAGTGTGTCTCCGGTGAACACGAAGCCGTCGCCGACGAAGACCACGCCGCCGCTCGAGTGCCCCGGCGTGTGAGCGACCCGTAGCTCGTGCTTGCCGAACGCGATGACGTCTCCGTCCTTGAACACCCCGTCCGGCGGCGACACGTGCATGTCCATTCCGAACATCCGGGACGCGTTCCTCACGGGGTCGGTCAGCTTGAGAGCGTCGAGCTGGTGGATGAGGACCTCCCCGCCCACTGCGACCTTGAGGTAGTCGTTGCCGGAGACGTGGTCCGGGTGGCCGTGGGTATTGAGTATGTTGACGATGTGAAGACCAAGGCGCCGGATCTCCTCGGCAAGTTCCCTGGTGTCCGTTGTGTCCATCGTCCCGGGGTCGATGACGACCCCCTCCTTCGTTTGGTTGCAGCCCACAACGTAGCAGTTCGCGGACGCGAAGCCCACGACGGCGCTCTTGATGACGAGGTTCGGGTCGATGTCGTAGGTGGTCCAGATGAGCAAGGCGTCCCTCCGGGCTTCGCGCGACCGCAGAGAGCGCTACTCCTTCGACATCATCGCGGTCAGAAGAAGCCTGGCCGACTCCTTGTCGGGGATCGGCCAGCTGCCCTGGGCGTCGGGGTCCTGCTGGATGGCGGGCCGCAGGATGGGAAGACCAACGCAGGAGGGACAGCCGTCTTCGCAGTCGCACTCGTTGACCAGCTCGAGACAGCCCCGCATGAGCTCTTCGACCATGTGATAGCCGGTCTCGACGAAGCCGAGCCCGCCATCGTACCGGTCGTAGAGGAACATCGTGGGACTGCCAGTGTTGCTGCTGTCTACTATACCGCCAATGTCGCGGCGGTCACACATCGAAAAGAGCGGCAGCACTGATATGGCCATGTTGCGAACGCCGACGAGTCCTTCTATGGGATTCCGCCCGGCCGCGCGCAGTTCGCCCATGACGGCCTTGTCCGGAATGAGCCACATGGCGGCCGTCTCGAGATGGAGGGACGGAAGGTCGAGGTTGCACCAGCCGATGGAGTCCAGCTGGTAGAACTTGATCTTCTTGAACGCCGCCGTCAGCCACGTGACCGTCGCGTCGCCGAAGAAGACGCGGTTCCCGCGCCAGAGCGTACCATCCTTCTCGCGGTCGATGCGGATGGAGGACTCGAGCACCGGCTGCGTGTAGTAGTCCACTTCCTGCTTCTCGACGTAGGCGACCTTCTGCTCGAGATCGAGGTCGCGAACGAAGTAGGTCTCACCCTCGTGCAGGTAGATGGCCTCCGGATAGACCAGCTCGAGCGCGCTTATGCCGTCGACCACGCCTATGACCGAGTTGTCGTCCTTGACGTCGACGATCGCGTAGGTGTCGTCGGAGATGGTCCTGAGATTGGTCTCGCGGGCCGGGAAGTCGGTCGACGACCAGTAGTGCCTGCCGTCGAGTTCCTTGAGCTGCTCGAACTCTTCCAGGAGGTCGACGATGGGTCCGGTCATCTCGCCGAACAGGACGCCGTCCGCGGCCGTAAGCGGAAGCTCGAACGCCGCGCACTTGAGGTGCTTCGAGAGGATGTACTTGTTCTCGGGGTCCACGACCGCGTTCTCCGGCGACTGCCGGAAGAAGTACTCGCCGTGCCGCATCAAGTACTGGTCTATCGGGTCGTTGTAGCCCACGAGCACCGCGAGCGACTCGTCGGACGCACGTCCCGCGCGGCCCGCCTGCTGCCACGTGCTCGCGATCGTGCCCGGGAATCCGACGATGATCGCGGCGTCCAGGCTGCCGACGTCTATGCCAAGCTCGAGCGCGTTCGTGCTCGCGACGCCCATGAGCTCACCGGAGAAGAGCTGCCTCTCTATCTCGCGGCGTTCCTCCGGGAGGTAGCCGCCCCTGTACGGCCGGATCTTCCGGGCGTACTCGGGCTTGATGTGCTCGAGGGTGTCCTTCGTGTACTTGTAGAGCAGCTCCGCCACAACGCGCGCCCGCCCGAACGCTATCGTTTGAAACCCCTCAGCGATGAGCTTGGCCATCAGCCAGTGGCCCTCGACGTTCGAGCTCCTGCGCTCCATCTGGGCCTGGTCCAGGAAGGGCGGATTCCACAGAACGAAGTGCTTCTTCCCGCGCGGACTCCCGTCGTTGTCCACGACCGTGACCGGGCGTCCCGTGAGGCGCTCGGCGAGCTCCTTCGGGTTCGCTATGGTCGCGCTAGAGCAGATGAACTGGGGATTTGAGCCGTAGTGCTCGCAGACCCGCTGGAGCCTCCGCATCACGTTGGCCACGTTCGAGCCGAAGATGCCGCGGTAGGTGTGGATCTCGTGGACGACGACGTATTTCAGGTCCTTGAAGAACCGGTTCCACTTCGGATGGTACGGGAGGATGCCCGCGTGCAGCATGTCGGGGTTCGAGAGGATGACGCTCCCCTCATCTCGCAGCTTCCGGCGCGTGTGGCGTGTAGTGTCGCCGTCGTAGGTCCCGGCGCGCACGAGTTCGGTGAGCCGCTCGTTGAGTCCCGCCAGACGAAGCAGGCTCTTGAGCTGGTCCTGCGCCAAGGCCTTCGTGGGGAACAGGTAGAGCGCCTTGGCGGTGGGGTCCTCCAGGAGCGTCTCGATGACCGGGATGTTGTAGCAGAGCGTCTTGCCCGACGCCGTCCCCGAGACGACGACGACGTTCTCGCCGTCTCGGGTGGAGTCGATGGCCGCCACCTGATGGGAATAGAGCCGCTCCACCCCCGCGCTCTCCAGCGCGGCGTCGAGGATGGCGGGCACCGGGCTCGACAGCTCGCCGTAAGACGCCTCTCTCGCGGGAAGCGTCTCGACGTGTCTGATCTGTCCCTTGTACTCGCGTTCGCGCTGGATCAGCTCTAAGAAGTCGGTGATTGTCATGCGGTCACTCGCCGATGATCTTGACGAGGACTCTCTTCCGCCGCCCGCCGTCGAACTCGCCGTAGAAGATCTGCTCCCACGGGCCGAAGTCCAGCTCCCCTCCCGTGACGGCCACAACTACCTCGCGCCCCATCACCTGCCGCTTGAGGTGCGCGTCTCCGTTGTCCTCGCCCGTGCGGTTGTGGAGGTACTGGTCGGTGGGAGCGTGGGGCGCAAGGCCCTCCAGCCACTTCTCGTAGTCCTGGTGAAGGCCCGACTCGTCGTCGTTGATGAAGACGGACGCGGTGATGTGCATCGCGTTGACAAGAACGAGGCCCTCGCTGATACCTGACTCCTCGAGGGCCTCTTCGACGTCGGGCGTGATGTTGATGAACGCCCGACGCCCCGGAACGTCGAACCACAGCTCTTTACGGAAGCTCTTCATCGTCGCCTTTCAGCTCGAGCCACAGCTCGAGCCCCAGTTCCCGGATCTCCTCAAGCCCCCGGCGGGCGGCCTTCCCCATGTCGGTCTTGAGGAACTGGCCCAGCGTCGGGCAGGTCTCCATCTCGTCACACTCAGCGCAGGTAACGTATCCACGCTTCGTCGCACAGGGTCGGATCCTACACCCTGCGCAGAACGACAGCTCCTCCGGACCGTGGCAGCCGCCGCACATGATCTGCTCCGGACCGACAGTCGTACTGAACTGGCGCGAGATGGACTCGGCGATCTCCTCCTGCTTGTCGATGTCGCCCGTGCTGAAGGCGACGTACACCTCGCACTCTCCGCAGTGGAGCCCGCAGACACCCACCAGTGTGAGATCCAGCTTCCCCATTGAGCCTCCGGCGCGCTGGGAACGGCGAACGACACGCTTGGTCCCCTCAGCCTCCCCCCTCCCGGACCCGAGCGTCAAGGCCAATCTCCCCGACGCGCCGTAGCGTATTCCGTGCCGACTCGCGCCCTGGCCCGTCGCAGCGACTCCCGGGCGCATCGCGGCCGGGATACCGCTCGCGGTCGATGTGAAGCCTTACGCGCCGCTCCGTCACGCACGCGGCTACTGCGACCCCAGTTCGTCGCTCAACATGTCTATCATCAGCTCCGCGTTGCGCGCCGCGTGTCCCGCGTGGCAGTTGTTGAAGAAGGCGTAGACCTTCTTGACCTTGCCCTCGAGGTCCAGCATCTTCTCGGCCCACTCCGAGAGCTCGTCGGAGCTGTAGTCATAGTCGTACCTGTCGCCGCCGCCCTTTCCCCACCAGGTGCGGGTGTTCCGCCCGTGCAGGCGGACGTACCCCTCCTCGGTTGTCGCCACTACGGTAGGCGGAAGAAGCCCCTTGAGCTGGGGTTCGTCCACGGAGCAGTAGCCCACGCCCAGGTCGCGAAGGAGCTGGAACGTTCCCTTCTTCATCCACGAGTCGTTGCGGAACTCCACGAAGAGCGGGTCATCGCCCAGCCGCCTGCGCAGCTCGACGAGGTGTGCCTTGCCGTCCTTCCCGTTCTTGAACTTCCACGGGAACTGCGCAAGGAAACCGCCGAACTTGCCGGCGTCCTTGAGAGGAACGACCGAGTCCACGAACTCCCGGTACATCTTCGAGTCGTCCTCTATCTCATGCGTCATTCCCCTGAAGAGCTTCACTATGAACTCGAACCCGGCAGGGGTCTTCGCCTCCATCCTCGCGAACATCTCGGGCGTCGGGATCCGGTAGTAGCTCGAGTTGATCTCGACGATGTCGAAGTGCCGGACGTACTCCTCGAGCATCTTCGCCCGCGGAGTCCCCTCCGGATAGAATGGTCCTATCCAGTCAGCGAAGCTGTAGCCCGAGGTCCCCACGCGGATCTTCCCCTCGCGTCCGAGGGGCCTGAGGTGCGGGGGCGCCGGGCTGCTGTCGTATGCGCCCGAGCGGTCGGCGAGTCCGCCGCTCGCGCCTCCGAAGAGGTCTCCCTGGCTGTCTCTGTCGCGGTGTATCACGTGTCCCTCTGCGCCGGCGGGTCGCCGTCGTCTCGGCAGGGCCGTGGCCCCCTCGTTCGTCTAGCGGGACCGCGCGCGGTCGTCACTGTCCTGCCTCCTGAGCATGTCGAAGGGGCTCGTCGAGATGCTCGAGTTGAGCGGCGTGTTGTCGACGTTGCCGCTCGCGTCGTTCCATCGAGTCATCGGCGACCAGCCCATGCCCGACGTCGGGTCCGCGCCGACCCTCATCCTCTGGAAGCGCGGCTCCGAGACTCTGCGGGACGCGCCCCACATGCGCTTGTTCTGCGTGATCAGGCGCGCGCGTGTAATGGAATGCTCCCCGAACTTGTCCTTGATCCGGTCGACCGCCGCGAGCAGCTTGCGGTGCGCGTCCTCCTCCTTCTGCCGGAAGAGGTCGATCTGCATCACGTCCGGCAGTCTCACGAGCCCGGAGACGTTGACTCCCACGAGCCGGATCGCGTGTCCGGGCCGCCAGTGTCGGTGCATGAGGTCGCGCGCGACCCGGTAGACTACGCGCTCCTCGTCCGTATAGAACTCGATCTTCTTTTGTCTTCCCACGGACTCGAAGTCGGAGAAGCGCAGCCTCATAGAGATGACGTTCCCGAGATACCCCTTCTTCCTCATCCTCCTCGCGACCTGGTCCGTCAGCCGCAGAAGCACCTTCTCGGCCTCCGCGATGTCCCAGGTGTCGGCGGGAAGCGTGTGCTCGTGGCCCATCGACTTGATGGGCATGCCCTCGAAGTAGGGCGTAACCGGCGTGTCGTCCCGCCCGACCGCCATCATGTGGAGGATCTCACCCATAATGCCGAATCGGCGACGCAGCATCGCCACGGGAAACTCGGCGAGCTCGTTGATGCGGGTCACGCCCATCAGGCTCAGCGCGACGCCCGTCTTGTTCCCCACGCCCCAGATCTTCGTGACCGGCATGTCTCCGAAGGTCCTGGCGAACCCGCCCGGACGGACGATCGATATCCCGTCCGGCTTCTCGAGACTCGAGCACATCTTCGCGACCAGCTTGTTCGGTCCGATGCCGATCGATGCGGTCAGATCGGGGAACCGCTCGCGCATCCGCGCCTTGATTTGCCGCGCCGCCTCCTCGCAGTTGTCCCAGTTCCACTCGGTGCCCGTCATCTCGATGAAGGCCTCGTCGATAGAGTAAGGCTCGACGATGGTAGAGAACTCCTTGTAGATGCGCAGGAGTTCGAGAGAGACGTAGATGTACTGGCCGGGGTTGCCCTCGACGGGAACCGCGTGCGGGCAGAGGTTGAAGGCCTCGACGGTGGACATTCCGGAGCGAATGCCGTACTCGCGCGCTGGGTACGACGCCGCGGCGACCACGCTTCTGGTGGTCGGCTTGCCGCAGACGATGACGGGCAGGCCGCGGAGCTTCGGGCGGCACATCACCTCAACCGACGCGAAGAACGCGTCCATATCGACGTGGAAGACCAGCCGCTCGAACGGGTTGCTTCCGACACCGGCTCTTCTGGTGCGTCTGTCCAGCATTCAGCTCCGTTCTTTCGTCTTCCTCGCGGGCTTGCGCCTCGCGGGCTTCTTCGCCGCCTTCTTCACCGTCTTGCCCGCTGACCTCTTCACGGACTTGCCAGCCCCCTTCTTCGGCTTGAGCGGCTGGCACTTCGGGCAGATGAAGCTCGATGTGCTGCCGGTCTTGATCTTGATGATCTTCGCGCCGCAGGTCGGACAGGGCTCGCCCTCACGGTAGCCGACGACGATGTCCTTGAACTTGAACCCACCCTTCTTCCCGTGGAGGTCCGTCTCGTAGAACGCGCCGCGCTTCCTGAGGGCCGGCTTGAGCCCCTTCCGGATGCCCTCCCAGAGCGCCTTGACCTCGTCGTCCGACAGCGAGTCGATGGTGCGCATCGGATGCAGTCCCGCGAAGAAAAGGATGTCGTGAATGTAGGCGTTGCCGATCCCCGCTATGCGCTCCTGGTTCAGGAGGAACGACTTGACGCCGCCCTTCCTGCCGGCCAGCAGCTCGCGGAACTCGCCGAGCTTGAGGTCCAGCACGTTGGGCCCGAGCTTCGCGCTCATCTTGTGCTTGGCGAGGTCGGCGGCGTAATGCGTGTATCCGAACCACCAGAAGTTGACCGCGAGCGTAGAGCCGTCCTTGAAGTCGAACGCGATGCGCCACTTCTCCGGCATGCTCTTGCGGTCGACGAGCAGGAGCTCCCCTCCCATACCCATGTTGATGAGGAGATACCCCTTGCTGGTCTCGGTGAAGACCCACTTGCCGTGATACGTGGTGCCCTTGAGCTTGGCGCCCCTCAGGGCCTCCGTGAAGTACTTCTTCGAGACGTTCAGGCACTTGGGCTGGAGCACCTCTATGTTCTTGATGGTCTTCCCCGTGAGCTCCTTGTCCATCTCTCGGGCTCGCGACGCTACCTCGGGGAGCTCGGGCATGTTCTAGCTCTCCTCATTCAGATATATGGCGAACTTGCAGCGGTCGTGTCCCTGGAGCACCGACTCCTCGCACGTCACCTTCACGGGATGCCCGAGGATGGACTCCCACAGCGGCCGGAACCAGCCGGCGCCGCAGTTGCAGAACGTGGACGAGATATCCTCTCCCCGGAGTATCGCCGCCTTGATGACCGGGCAGTGGCACGCCGACGCGCGCTTGACCACGGGGTCGGTCGCGTTCCTGTGCTTCTCGCGCTCCTGCGGCACCTTGTCTATGAAGATGACGCCGTCGCCCCGTCCCGGGTCCCTGTAGTACGGAGCGCCCTCGTAGCCCGGGTCATCATCGAGCCAGGCCATGAACGGATCCAAGCCCCCCAATTCCTCATACTTGTTCTTGAGCTTTTCTATCTGCGCGGCCGGATAGATGTGCGCGCAGCGGCAGACGATCTCGCGGCGCGTGTCGGGATTCGGCACCGCGGCATCGAGACGCTCCATGGCGCCCTTGACCCAGGCGACCTTCTCGTCGGTGTCGGAACCGGACTTCAGGTTCTCGCTGCCCGCGAGCACGTCGCGACGCACGTCCTCGCCCGCGAACTCGTCCAGGCTCCCGTGGAATCTTGCGAGCCACATGGGCAGGAGCATCGGGACCTGCAGCTCGGCGGTGTAGGCGCCGGGGTCGTCGGGGTCGTCTCCCAGATGCGACTCGCGCCACGGGTCCTCGGAGACGCCGACGTGGTGGTAGATGGTGTACCGCCACATCGCGCCGAACTGCGCGCCGAGTTCCTCCCCCGCCTCCTCTGAGCCGTAGCGGCCGCGGAAGGTCGTACACATCATATCCGCGCCCCCAAGGACACGGCTCGAGACACTTCCCTCGTTGACCGGTTCGTCGACCGGAAGGCAGACCTCGAGCGTGCCCCCACCGTGGTAGATGGCGATGCGATCGCCGTCCGGGCGCGGACCGACCACGCCCTCCAGTTCCGCGAAACGGTCGCCGATCTCCGTGTAGCCGCCCTGGAAACGGATGGAAGCCACGAGCGTGTCGTCGACGGTCTTCCAGTGGACCTTCATCTGGTCGTTCGTCACGATGGCCTTCCTTTCACGACTGATGGACGCATGCGGTACGTTCACATCATTCGACACGCGCTCGCTCTTGTCGGATGCATGCGTCAGATGCGTCTGGGGGACGCCTGTGTTGGAGTTTGGTGCTCCGCGTCAAACACCACCAAACTCGCCCGTCTTCACGGGGCAACTCGCATCTCGTTGGCCTTGCTACCCCGTCACCGACGTGTCTTCCTGCATGATGCAGAACGTGTTGCCCTCGGTGTCCTTGAGGTACGCGAGCCAGCCGACGCCCGGGACGGCCGTCTTCGGCAGGACCACGCTGCCGCCTGCGGCCGTGATCTTCTCGAAGTACTCGTCGCAGCTCGGCACGTCGATGCTGTTGATCGTCCCACCCTCGCCTGCGCCCTTGCGCGCGATGCCGCCGTCGATGCCCTCGGGATCGTCTCCGGTCATAACGAGCCAGTAGTCCAGCGGGCCGTCCCACTTTTTGACGGTCCACCCGAAGACGTCCTCATAGAACTTCGCCAGCCTCTCGGGGTCGTCCGCCCCAACTTCGAAGTGACTCACTCGCAGCATTTGAACACCCTCCTGTTCTGCGCTATCTGTTCCGTACTAACTGCCGCCCGTCGACGGCAGTATGATCCTCGGACGACGCACACCCACGCGCAGCTGCGTGGTGCCGTCGACCAGTGCCAGTTCGCCTTCGTGTGCAGACAGCGCCGCCGCAAGCTCTTCGGGAATCGACGATGCGCCGAACGCTTCGGTGACCACCAGCGTGAAGCCCAGGTTCGGATCGAGCACATCCCGGAGGTCCACGCAGCCCGCGATGAGTCCGGCGGCGCCAAGCTGGCGGCACTTCGCGATCGCGTCCGCGTCGGCCCGCTCGAGCACCGCCACGCATCCGGGCTCGACGCACCCAAGGGACAGCGGGCCGTGCGCCTCGCCCCCGCTCCCCCAAACTCCGTACGCGTCGGTGCCCTCGCCGACGACCGTGCACCCTCGCTCCGTAACGGACTCGACCATTCCGGGAAGCCAAGCCTCGACCTCCAGCTCCTCGAGCAGCGGTTCGACCATTACCATCCCGAAGTGCTCGTCGATACGCGAGACCTTGCCGCGCACCGGCGATTTGACCGTTTTGAACGAGCCCCCGTGCAGGATGGCCGCGAGCCACTGTTCGCGCTCCACCTCGTCACCTACGGCGACCTTGAGGTGCGGTTTGAGCTTCTCCGGATAAACGCCCAGTTCCTTCGCCACCTGCACGGTGGTCAGGACCTGCGCCGACTCAGGCGCCTCGCGCACGACGACCGTGCCGTCGGGGAGCACCTTCTCTATCCTGCCGCTCACGGGAGAGCGGTAGCCACTCGGGCCCCCGCGCCTCTTCCTGCGTTTGCCCTGTTTCGCGATGAACTCGTTCCTGCTGATCTCGTCCCCCACGCCCTTGATCAACACCTCGCCGACGTCCTCGGGATCTACCTTCATCACGCGAGCGACGTTGAGGAAGAACGGTCTCAGGAACTGCCGGACGCTTCTCGCGACGACCGTGTCGGTCGCTACCGTGTCGCCGACGGAGACGAGCACGTCCCCCTCCGTCGCGAGTTCTCTCGTCAGGGCGATGCGTCCGCGCCGGATCGGCGACTCCACCCGTGAGGGAGCGTCACGTCCGGGCGGCTCGAACCCGTCGACCACAATGCCGCCTCCGGACCGGGCGGTCCGGGCGTCTCCTGCTTTCCCGAGCTTCACGAGCGCAAGCTCGAAGAAGAGGTCGCGGGCCAGTCCCGCGTCCATCTCCGACAGAACCCCCAGGTGCGGGAACATGAACGAGCGGTCGACCGCCAGCTCAACGTGGTCTTCCGGGTCGAGAGCATCCTTGAGCATCGTCGCGGCCGCCTCTCTCGGTGAGTGCGACAGTATGCCGCCGCTTCCGATGACCAGGTCGTAGTCGAGGATCTTCAGGCGACGCGGCCCGTCCGGCCTCTTCGGGTCCTCGCGCAGCATCGAGTTCATGTCGAACGGTCCCGGCAGTTCGTGCGGTGGCATCCCGCGCATGACCTCGACGTGCTCGCGCACCGCCTCGCGTATGGCCACGGTCGCCGTCGCCCACTCGACCCTCGAGTCCTCCAGCGTCGCGGGCAGGCTGGTCGGCCTCACGTGCTTGTTGCCCGTGCGATTCCACAGGTCGCGCTCGTCGGCGTCGAAGCCAAGAAGCTCGGCGATCGGACCCGTCCCCGCCAGCTCGGCCACGTTGAGCACGCTGTAGCTCATGCCGATGTTCGCGCTGACCGTCCGCATGACCTGCCCCCGGCACGCGGAGAAGACGTCCGTCGTGGCGCCGCCTATGTCTATCGCCATGATCGCGCCGTCGATGTCCCGCGATAGCAGAGCAAGCAACTCGGCGAACGCGGCGGGCGTGGGACGGATCGGCGCCGAGACCCAGGGTTTGAGCTTGTCGTATCCGGGCGCCATGGACATGACGTGGTCCATGAAGATCTTGTGGATGGCGTGACGGGCCGGCAGCGTGCACTCGGTGTTCTCGTCGGGGCGCACGTTCGGAACGGTCGTGACCATGAACCCGTCGCCGAGCGCCTCGCGGACGTAGGGTCCGGCGTTGACGTTGCCCGCGTATACCACCGGGAGCTTCGCGTCCGGGTTGAGCTTCGGATGAAGCTCGGACTCGACCAGGAGCTCGGCGAGGAAGGCCGGCGCGGAGATCGCCTCCCCGTCGTATCCGCCGGCGAGAAGCACCATGTCCGGACGCAGCCGCTTGAGGTCCTCTATCTGGCGGTAGGCGGACCTGCCGTCGTTCATGCAGACGACATCGAGCACGATGGCGCCGGCGCCCAACGCCACACGGTCGGCGGTGTCCGCGGTGAGGTTCCGCACGAGTCCCGTGACGACCATCGCCAGACCGCCGCCCGCGCTGGACGTCGAGAGATACGGCACACACGGCACGCCGTCCGACAGCAGAGTCTCGCTCGACTCCTTCTCGAGCGCCCGCACCGCCTGAAGCACGCCGACGGACACGTCCTCGTGCGGCTTCTCCACCGTGGTAGGCGCCTCGCAACGGAAGTACTCCCAGCCGTCGGGACTCCGGCGGAACAGGATGGCCTTGGTGGTGGTGCTGCCTACGTCGGTGACACATATCCTGGTGAGATCGGAGAAGGTCATGGGTTGCCTCTGTCACTTGGCGGGAAGCGTCTTCACGAACTCCAACCCGCGCTGGACCCAGGTCCGAAGCTGGCGGGCCGTCCCCGTGCCTTCCGGGACCACGTAGACGAACCCGCGCATCTGCCTCATGTTCGCAACCTCTACTCGGGCGTGCTTAAGCTTGAGCAGCTTCTCGTACGCGACCGGTCCCACGCGCACCATAAGTGTATCACCGAGAACCCCGCAGCACATGTTGCCTCGCACCATGAACCCGACCCCACCGAACATCTTGCGCTCGGTCACGTTCTGCGTGTATCCGAGCGCGTCGCGCACTCTCTTCGCCAGTCTCTCGTCGTAGGCCACTGTTGCACAGCCCTCCTCTGTGGTTGCGCTCACGAGTCTTGAAGCCGTCAGTCGCCGTCTGGATCGAATCCGATCCGACGCTTCTTCGGAGGATCCTCAGGCCCAGCAAGCTTGTTGATCACTTTGACGATGGCTCTGATGCTGCTGTCGTGGTGTACCAGGTGGGCTTCCATAGCCCCAACGCGCTTGGCCAGGTGCTTGTGCTCAGAGATAATCTCGCGCATGCGAACGAACGCTCGAATAACGAAGATACTCACACTGACAGCCCGTGGTGTGCTCAGGACACTGGCTGCCATTATGGCTCCGTGCTCAGTAAACGCGAGGGGGAGAGCCTTCGAGTACTTGAGCCCGGAGAGGTGGTCGCACTTCGCGACCAGTTCGTCTTTCTCGCCCTGGCTGAGTTGGAACATGAAGTCCTCAGGAAACCTGTCTGCATTGCGCCTGACCTGCTCGTTCAGTCGCTTGGTGGGAACCCCGTAGAACCGCGCCAAGTCCGTGTCTACAATGACCTTAGCACCGCGTATGAGAAGTATCCTCTGTTGTATCTTCCCAACCTCAACCACCTTCGCCTTCTCAGACATCTCATGTGGGCCTCACAGGGGTGTGTTCAGCAACTGGTCGCAGATTGCGACCAGTTCGCCAGAGGTGGGGTACTCCTACAGCAGAAGCCCCCCTTCGTGCTTGAGCAGCCACTCCTTACGTTCCAGGCCGCCGCCGTAGCCAGTGAGCCCACCGTCACTGCCGATGACCCTGTGACAGGGCACGATGATGGAGATCGGATTGTCCCCGTTGGCGGAGCCGACCGCGCGGACCGCGCTGGGCTTACCGATGGAGCGGGCGAGGTCTCCGTACGAGACCGTCTGGCCGAACGGGATGGACGTGAGCTCCGTCCAGACCTGGCGCTGGAACTCGGTGCCGGTGAGCTCGAGCGGGAGGTCGAAGTCCTCCCGCTTCCCGTCGAAGTACTCCGCGAGCTGACGAACGGTTTCGGCGCATAGGACGTTCGACGCGGCGCCCTCCTTGCGATCCTCCACGAAGAAGAGCGAGGTGACCGCATCATCGGTGGCGCCGACCTCGACGAGGCCGATGGGGGATTCGTAGTAGGCGTAGCAGGTCTCCATAGGGGCGTCTCCTGAAGTGTGTGTCCCGGGACAGACCGCAGGTCGCGGCCGGTCCTGTCGTTCATGGTGAGATCGGGCGTAGAGAGAGCCGGCGCGCTCAACACCACAAACCTGCCTCAGGCGCGGTGAATCCCCGCGCGCCCGCCCCCTCTAGCCTTCAGTGCGATTCACAAGGTGTCGTATCCGAATCGCGTGTTCTAGCCTTCCAGATCGGTGCGTGAAAGCGTCCACCCCATCGTGCGGGTGTTGTAGACCAGTTCGTAGAAGTCCTCTTCCTTCGTGACCACGGAGAAGTAGTGGAGCTTGTACTGCCCGTCGTGCTCCTCCCACTTGCCGGTCACGCGGTCGACGTCGAAGACCCTGTTCTTCCACTTGAAGCGGAGAGGGTCCAGCTGACCGCCGCTGAATCTCGTCAGAACCGTCACCGGCTCGTTGATGTCCTGGATCATTCCGTCCGGCCCCGTCTCGTAGGTGTTCTCATGGTGGGACGCCCGCTCGTCCGACGAAATCGGCGGGCGGATGCGGCAGAGCTGACCTGGGGTCGTATGCTGGCGTCGTTGTGTCACCGACTCGGCACCCCGACCGGCATGATGCCGAACGGCTGTACGCCCTCCATGCGCAGCAGCTCCTTGACACCGTCGTCGTCGAACGCGCCTACGAGGGTGGCGCCCAGGCCCAGAGTGGTCGCCTGAAGGTAGACGTTCTCCGCCACCGCGCCGACCTCCACGTGTACGTAGCGAATGCCGCGCTCTTCGTACCTCTCCATGGCCCTCGAGTAGACGCCACCGATCACTATGGACAGCGCCGCGTCCTCCATCCATTCCTGTGAGAGCGCCTCGTCAGACAGCGCGCCGCGAAGGTCTCCCCTGCGCACGACCTCGAGCGAGTGTTCCTTGACGTTGTAGTGATAGACCGCCGGACCCAACCCGTCCACGTTTCCCGCGACAACGAAGAGCTCTATCGGATACGTCGCCCCGGCCGACGGCGCGGCGCGGTGCCCGCCCTTGTCCGTTATGCCCTGCGCCGCCCACAGGAGCTGCCCCACCTCCTTGAGCAGCACCGGCGCGTCGGTGAACTCACGGATCGAGCGCCTTCTCTCGATGGCCTCCTCGACCGACAGCGGGCCCGTCTTTCCCGGCATGGGCAGCGGCACGACGTCGGGGTGCGCCTTCCTGGCCTCGGCCTCGCTCAACGCGGTGTCCTCCTCGAGGGTGATCTCGCGGACCTTCGCTGGAGTGCCCGTGAGGAGGATGAGGGCCAAGACGAAGGCCGCGAACGCTGCCGCGCGTCGGACCGAATGCACGTACTTGATGATCATTTCTAGAACCTCCGCATCAGACCGACTACCTTACCGAGAACCCGGACGTTTCCTCGCTTGTCGAGCACGATGTCGTCGTAGTCCGGGTTCTCGGGTCGGAGTATGGCCTTTCCCTTTGAGGCCACGTAGGTCTTGACCGTCGCCTCGTCGTCCAGGAGCGCGACGACTATGTCTCCGTTCTTCGCAACCGGCTGTGGTTTGACCACCACGACGTCCCCGTCGATGATGCCGGCGTTCTTCATGCTGTCGCCACTTACCTTGAGCGCGAAGCACTCCTCGCTGCGCGCGATCATCTCGTCGACCGCGATCCTCCCCTCGATGTTCTCCTCGGCGAGCACGGGCACGCCGGCCGCGACCCGGCCGACCATCGGGATCTCGACCGTGTTGCGCGAGGGCGTCGACTTCACGTGGTGCTCGAGCCACTCGATGCCGCGCGAGATGCCCTTGCTTCTCTTTATGTACCCGAGCTTCTCGAGGATGGAGAGGTGGTAGCGCACGCCGTTCGTCGACGAGATGTCGGCGTGCTCCCCTATCTCGCGAATGGTCGGCGACCGGTCGTGCTTCCGGATGGTCTCGGTGATGAAGTTGAGGATCTCTTCCTGCGTGTCCGTGAGGTCGTGTCGCATCTGCTTGATGTCTCCCGCTCGATGAACCGGGGCGGGCCGCGCACTGAGAAGATCGGGCGGGCGAGCTGACCATTTCCCGTTTTCACCCGTCGGCGCGGCCCCGACACCCCGGCTCGTGGTGAGCCTTTGTCTTCGAGGGACCTTCCGGGCGGTCGCCGGCGCGGCGGCCACCCTGCACATTCGTGCACCACACTACTGCACACATGTGCAGGCGTCAAGGCAAAAAGAGGAGGGGCCCCTGGGGGAGTTCAGGAGCCCCTCGGATACGGCCCGAAGAGGAGGGGCCAGCACCTTGCCGCTTGATCCAGCTCTTGCTGTGTCCCGTCGCTGCCGACGCACGGTGTCTGTCTTGACGGGATCCAAACGCGGCACATCGGGCCGTCTTTTCGCGGGCCAGACCGGCTCATGCCGGCCCGTGCTGCATGTCGGCTCTCATGACCGACGGGGCGCATTATAGTCGCGGGTTGTTAGAGCGGCGTGAGGGGCAAGACAATGTTGTGCGATGCTTCTCCGGTACCCGCACACAGAGAGCGGGCCGCCGGAAGACCCGACGACCCGCGCACCGATTCCTAGTCCCTCATGGAACTCAGTAGTTGCCCATCATGCCGCCCAGACCGGCAACTCCTCCGACTATCATCGCAATGACGGCGAAGACGATACCGATCAACGCGAGGATGCCGTAGATCGTGAAGTACGTCTTCAGCTTCGCCATTGCCGCGTAGAGCTCCATCTTGTTGCCGCTGGCCTCCGCGGCCTCCACGGCCGTTGCCGCCTGGAAGAGCAGCACGCCGACCCATATGGGTAGCCAGCAGACGATGATGCCGACGATCGACAGCGCGATGAGCACGCCGTAGATGATCATCAGGACGCCTAGGAACTTCATCCACCCCTTGGCCGCGAACAGCGGCGCGCCGATCTCGCGCACCAGCTGCTGCTCGCCGCCCGACTGCACGGGTCCACCAGTAACATCGCCCACGCTCAACCTCCTGGCTCAGGACCAGAAAGGACCCCCTGACACTCGCGGGCAGGCTATCACCGGCCCGTGGCGCGGTCAAGCGTCTCTCGCCGCGCAGTGCTAGTGCCGGAACGCGGCGCCGGTGCGCCGCTACTAGCCCGCAACGAGATGCCTGCCGCTACTCCGCGCCCGCTTCGAGTCCGGCCGGCAGCGTCCCGACCCACGCGCGGATCTCGTCGCGCACGCGGCGATAGATGACCAGTGCCTCATCCTCGGTCGCGGCGTCCCGGGCGAGCGCCGGCGGGTCGTCGAAACCCCTGTGCAGACGCTTGACCTTGCCCGGGAAGACCGGACACGTCTCCGCCGCCCCACCGCAAAGAGTCACGACGTAGTCGAAGGGCACGTCCATCAGCTCGAGCACGTCCTTGGAGCGCTGGCGGGAGATGTCCACTCCGACCTCGGCCATCACGACAATCGCGCGGGGGTCGATCTCGTGCGGCTCGACTCCCGCGGAGCAGGCCTCGAGCTCGTCGCACTTGAGGCGCTTCGCCCACCCCTCCGCCATCTGGCTCCTGCACGAGTTGCCGGTGCAGAGGAAGAGAACACGAATCCTCTCGGTGCGGAGCGGGGTCGCAACAGAGTCGCTCTGTTCGGTGTCTCCGCTCATGCCCTCAGCATCTCCGTGAGCTCGTCGGCCGACGGGACCTTGCCCGAGCTCTTCACGGTACCGTCAACCACGAGCGCGGGCGTGAGCATCACACCCATCGCCATGATCTCCTTGATGTCGCTGACCTTCTCGACCTCGCAGTCGAGACCAAGCTCGCCCACCACCTCCTGGACGCGCTCTTCGAGCTTGTTGCACTTCGGACACCCCGTGCCGAGTATCTGTACCTTCACTTTTCCCTCCGTAGCGAAGCTGAGTCCTGAAAGCCGGAACGGGGGCCTCGCCTCCTGAGGCGCGGCCCCCGTCATCACGTCGCGGCCGAGACATGTCTCTAGTCGTCGTGGCCGTGGTGGCCGAACTCCTCCTTGTCGTACTCCATGCCCGGCTTGAAGGCCGACATCTTACGCAGCCGCTCGACTATGCCCGGCAGAACCTCGAGGACCATGTCGACGTCCTCGTCGGTCGACCAGCGACCGAAGGTGAACTGGAGCGACCCGTGAGCCTCCTCGTGCTTGACGCCCATGGCAAGCTGCACGTAGGAAGGCTCGAGCGTCTTCGCGCTGCACGCCGAGCCGCTCGACACGCTTATGCCCTCCATGTCGAGCGAGAGCAGCAGGCTCTCGCCCTCGATGTAGGCCAGGCGCACGTTGGCGTTGTTGGGGAGCCTCCGCTCGCGCGGCCCGTTCAAGGCCGTGTCTTCGATGGTCTCGAGTATGGTGTTCATCAGCCGGTCGCGCATGGGCCTGACGCGCGCGACGTCGGCCTCCATCTCCGCGCCCGCGAGCTCCGCGGCTAGGCCGAACCCGACGATGCCGGGCACGTTCTCGGTCCCCGAGCGCAGCCCGCGCTCCTGTCCACCGCCGTGGATGAGCGCCTCGAGCCGGGTGCCCTTCCTTATATAGAGGGCGCCCACGCCCTTCGGCCCGTAGATGTCGTTCGAACTGAGCGTCACGAGGTCGAACGGCAGCGTCGACATGTCAATGGGGATCCAGGCCTCCGCGGCGGTCGCGTCGGTGTGGAAGAGGACGCCCGCGGCCTTCGCGACATCGGCGATCTCTCCGACCGGTTGGATGGTGCCGACCTCGCCGATAGCGGTCATGACGGAGACGAGAACGGTGTCGTCGCGGATGGCGTCCTTGACGGCCGCCGGGTCTACGAAGCCCTCCGGGTCGACCGGCAGGCTCGTAACCTCGAACCCGAGCCTCTCAAGGTACTTGAGCGGAGTGATGACCGAGCGGTGCTCGACCACGGACGATATGATGTGCTTGCCCTTTCCCTGCAGCTTCAGGGCGACGCCCTTGAGCGCCATGTTGTTGGACTCGGTCGCGCCCGATGTGAATACGATCTCGGAGGCGTCGGCGCCAACGAAAGCGGCGACACGAGCCCGCGCCTCCTCGAGCGCCTCGCGGGCAGTGTCGCCGTCGTCCCGGAACAGCACGGAGGGGTTTCCGAACTGCTCTGTCATGTATGGGAGCATCGCCTCGACGACTCGAGGGTCGACCGGCGATGCGGACTGGTAGTCGAGGTATCCTCTGGTCACGTCCGCGCACCTCCGAGCCCGTGTCGCGATGCGGTCGCCGCGTCGCCCCGGGCCGTCGGGCTTCACGGGTCAGAAAGAGAGAATCGCGTCTGCATCGAGCGCGAGGTCGTTCAGGGTCGCCGCTCCCACGACCTCGGCGCCGTCGACGTAGTCGCCCCTGCTGAGCCCCATCAACTGCGAGCTCTGGTCGCACACCAGGAACTTGACGCCCGCGTCCAACGCCCTCTTCATCATATCAGAGAGCGGCGGGAACTCGCCCGCCTGTATTCTCTCGGCCTCGCCCTTCTTCAGAACCGTGATGCCCTTCCCGAGGAAGTAGACGGTGGCGTCCACGTTCATCGACGCCGCGACGGTCGCCAGCACGATGGGCGAGTAAAGCCTCATCGGCGTGTCGATGCCCGATGTCTGCACGTAGAGGATGCGCTGCTTGTCAGCCATTCGCTGTTCCTCCGATCAGGGGACGTCCTACGCGGTTCGACGGATGAGGAAGCGGAAGACGCCCCCTTCGTTCTCGATGGAGATGAGCTCGTGACCGGTTCGCTTCGTCCAGCTCTTCATATCGGGCTCTGACGATGGGTCGTCGGCCATGAGCTCAAGAACCTCGCCGACCTCGACCTGGCCTATCGCTTCGCTGACGCGAATGACGGGCTCCGGGCAAAAGTACCCGGTCATGTCGAGGCTGTCGGCGATCTTGATGTCGCTGTTCTCTCCCATTCCTCCTCCGTTAACGCCCGTGTCTCAACATAGTTGGACTCGCGGGACCATGCTAGATGCGCGCCACGCCTAGAGTCGGTTCCCGCGAGCCCTGCGCACGTTTCATTGTGCACACCCATTAGGATGCCCGGGTGCCGACATGGATTCCCCGGGTCGCAGGCCTACGGGGGAGCGGCACGGGCGCCGGCAACGGAGACCACGGCCAGGGCGCCCCGGACTCACGCCGGAGGCCTTCCGGGCTAGTATACGATGGCGGAGTGGAGGAGTTCCACGAGCGACCAGAGGGGCCTCAGCGCGCCGGTGAAGATGAGAAACATGAGAATCATGAACCCGTAGCGACCGATGCTGAGGAACTGCCAGCCCATGTCCTGCGGCAGCGCGGCCGCGATTAGACGCGAGCCGTCGAGCGGAGGAATGGGCAGAAGATTGAAGAGAGCAAGCAGGAGGTTGATGTAAATGCCCCAGTACCCGATGACGGCGAGGAACTGCCAGTTGAGCCACATTGCGAGATGGAAGATGACGGAGTAGACCATCACCTGCGCCAGGTTCGACACTGGCCCCGCAAGCGCCGTGATGGCGAAGTCGCGCATCGGATCTCTGAAGCGCCGGATGTCGATCGGCACGGGCTTCGCCCAGCCGATAAGCGGCAGACTGAAGATAACGGCGGCCGCAGGAAGGATGATGCTCCCGACCAGGTCGATGTGAGGAATGGGGTTGAGCGTGATCCTCCCCTGCATCCTCGCCGTGGGATCGCCGAGACGCTCCGCCACCACTCCGTGTGACACCTCGTGGATGATGACGGAGAAGAGGAGGATGGCGATCATCGCGGGGATCTGGAGCACTTCGAAGAGACCGTTCAAGGGGACCTCATCTCGTCGACCAGTGTGACTATGTCACGGAGCCTGGTGATGACCTCGCAGTCGACGTCGGGATATGCCTCTACCGGATCGAACAGCACCGGAATCATGCCGGCCGCCCTCGCGCCGCGCACGTCGACCTCGTAGTAGTCGCCGACGTATACGGCTTCGGACGCCTCGAGCCGGCTCTGGTCGAGCGCGTTCTGGAAGATGCGGCGGTCGGGCTTGCTAATACCCACGATAGCCGAGTCGATGACGAAGTCAAACCGGTCCCTGATACCCAGCTCCTCGAGCCGCCACTCGACCTTTCCATCGGAGTTCGAGATAACGCCTGTCGCGATCCCGCGGGAGGCCAGCTCGTCGAGCGTCCCGTTCAGCCCGTCGACGGGCTCGCACCAGATGCCGAGGTCCGTGTCGTTTGCGACGCGCGTCATCTCGATGGCGTCCCCGATCGACTCGTCCGGCACTCGCAGAAGCTCGAAGAACGGGGTGTAGTAGACGGGCCAGAATCCGTGCACTTCTTTGCCGGGCGACTCCGCGACCGCGGAGTCGAACGCGCTACGCGCGCCGGCCTCCGCGCGGACGATGTCGTCGATGCTGACCTCGACGCCCAGCGCCTCGCAGATGTCCTTGTAGATGTAATAGTCGGGGAACACTATCGTGTTGCCCGCGTCGAAGAAGACGCCCTTGATCATCCGTGCGACCTCGCCCTTTCGACCATCCCGCGGCGTCGAGGGCACGGTGGCCCTGGTTGCGACGGTGGCCTTACTTGCGGTTGAGCGCAGCGTCCTCGGCCCGCCCTGCCGACGCGCCCGCGTTCAGGCAGTGGAGCCAGACATTCTGATAGTGGTAGAGGGCCTGTGACTCGTGGCCCGGGCCCGCCCCGTGCTCTCTCCTTGCAGTCTTCATCTCGTCGCGAGCGGCCGTTATCAGCATGCGCGCGACCCCGAACTCCATGTTCTCCCGGAAGCGCCTGTCGACCTTCTCCAGCACCTCCGCCTTCTCGTCCTGGCCGAGGTCGTCAGAGTACCGCTCGAGCGCAAGGTACTGCTTCTCTATGGCGTCCTCGGCGTAGCCCACGACCGTCGAGGTGTACTCCACGGCGCGCTGCGCTAACAGCGCGTTGGCCTCGACGTGCAGCGGCAGCACCGAGGTCAGGCGGGCCCTGGTCTCCTCCGACACCGCCCCGCCCACATAGGCGCTCTCGTGCCCATGGTCGTGGCCGCCCTCACCCTCGGCCCCCTGGCCCTCTTGCTCACTCCCGGCCGCGTGGTCTCCGCCCTCTCCCCGTCCGATGATCGAATATTCCAGCCTGCGCTCCATCTCGTAGTCGTTCCTGAACACGGTCCACGGGACGTAGACCATGCCTTCGGCCGACGGAGCCGAGCTGAGCGCGTCGACCGACTGCGACGACATGCCAACGATCTCGCCGAGCTCGACGACCAGGCCCATCACGTCCGACATCGACGCGAGAGCCGGCCCGGTGGCCGCGGCCGGCGTCGCCGTGGCCACTACCGCATCGCGCGCTTCGACCCACTTCTCCTGCAGCAGTTCGCCGCTGTCCTCACTCAGGGAGTCCACCAGAGCGACCAGACGCGACGCGCTTTCGACAGCCGACGTGCACACGGCGTCTATGCGAGCGGCGCGCTCGATCATCCCCGGGGTCAGCTCGGCGATGCGGGACGCGTCACCTTCCTTGACCGCGACCGACAGCTGCGATTGGACGGCTGCCAGCTGCTCCGCCAGGTCGCCGGCCGCCGGGCCGGCTCCGGTAACGCGATCGACCTGCGACTCGAAGCGACGCATCATGCCGCGAGCCGGCGTGGACGAGAACTCGTGCCACACGACCCAGCCGAAGAGCGTGTCCCTCAACGCGCTCTCCGCCGGGATGATGCGGGAGATGCCCTCGATACCGAACGTGACGTCCAGCTCTCCTATGGCTCGTATGGAGTCGTTGACCCTCGCCGTAGCAACGGCTAGTTCCCGTCCCGCGTCGATGAGAGCGGTTATGTCTTCGGTAGTCCGGTCTTCGGCTATGGCCGTGAACTCGTCCGAAAGGACGTCGTCGAACCGTGTCTTGAGGTCGAGGACCTCGGGCACGAGCCGGGTGGGGACCGGCACGTCGTAGGCGAGCTCCGCTCCCTCTGGCGGCGCCACGGGCACGACCTTCGCATCGTCGGCCCGCGCGGCCGTCGCCGCCAGCGCCAGAGCGCATGCGAACAGAACGGTAGCGATAGACGAACGGTGTCTGAACGTGAAGTCCTGTCTGTTGCACGACATCGTGGGGTCCCCCTGCATGTGGGGTGAATAGCGCCCGAACCTCAGGAGTATCTCATTCACACGCGGCAATCGTCCGGCCGGCGGGGTAGCCACCCCACCGGCTTCCAGATGGTATCACACTCCTCATAAGGTGCCAAGATAGGGCGGAATGCCATCCCCGCAAGCTTGCCCGCGGGCTTCGAGGGGTGCATAATCGGTCTGAGACCGAACATAGGGAGACCCGGGGCGGGATTCCCGGGCCAACGAACGAATGGGGGACGTGAGATGCGATACACCGCGCGCAGCTCAACGGGCCTGCTGGTGGCCGTGGCTCTGATCTTGGTTCCGAGCCTGTGCCACGCGGTCCCGGAGCCGCTCGACCTGGCCGACGCCGTGGAGCTCTCGAGAAGCCTCGGCGAGCCTTCGGACCATCCGGACGCCAACTCCATCACCGGGTTCGACCGAAACTACATCGAGTTCGACGAGGAGGGCGCCTACGAGGAATACGGCCACTCCTTCACCAAGGTACTCACAGAGGAGGGCCGCGACGACAACGGCAGCGTGTCGTTCACCTACCATCGCCGCTACGGCTCCATAGACATCGTGCTCGCCAGGGTCATCAAGGCGGACGGCACCGAGATCCCGGTCGGCGAGGACCTGATCACCGACGGCACGCCGCCCGCTGTCTCGGCTATGAACATCTACGAGTCCGATTTCCGCGAGATATCCATCGTGTTCCCTGGTCTGGAGGTCGGCGACGCGATCGAGTACATCGTCCACCAGACGTACGAGCCGCTCATCGACAACGGATTCACGGGAATGTACTTCCTGCAGTACACCGAACCGATAGCGGAGTCGGTCGTCACGATCGTCGGACCGGAGAGCATGCCGCTCAAGCACGCTGTCAAGGACGTGGACGCTGAGTTCTCAGAGAGCACCGACGGGGGCGTGACCACCTACACGTGGAGGACGAGCGACGTCCCGAAGATCGAGCGCGAGATGGCGATGGCCAGCCCGGCGCAGTTCGCTGGCAGGCTCATCGTGTCGACCGTCCACACGTGGGAGGAGCTCTCCCGCTACATGTGGAAGATGACCGACGACAAGTGCGTCGCCACAGACTCGGTCAAGGACGTCGTCGCCGAGGTCACGGAGGGACTCACGACCACCGAGGACAAGATAAGGGCGATACACTACTGGATCCTCGAGAACGTGCGATACCTTGGCATCGCTATGGACCGCGGCGCTTTCCTCGAGCCCCACTTCGCGGAGTACACGCTTGAGAAGGAGTACGGCGTGTGCAGGGACAAGTCCGTTCTCATGATCACTATGCTCAAGGAGATCGGGGTCCCCGCCTGGATCGTCGCCATCAACCCGAACAGAAGGACGGACCCGGAAATACCGACGCTCTACTTCGAGCACGGCATCGTGGCCATCGAGGGTCCGGACGGCGACTACCTCTACATCGACCCGACCATCGAGGAGACTCGAGAGGTCTACGCCGGATACGTCGGCGGCCGCTACGTCATGGTCGCGACGGAGGAAGGCGAGGACATCAGGCGCGCCCCGCACGTCCCGGCGACCGCCAACTCCGGCGACATCACCGACAGCTCCGTGCTGTCCGAAGACGGCAGCATCGAGGGCTCAGTGACCATCACGGGTAACGGCTTCTACGAGCTCATCCTGCGGACCGTCAACAAGAACATGGGCGCGGAGCAGTTCGAGATGCGCGCCGAGGAGATGGTCCAGAACGTCTATCCGGGCGCCGAACTCACCGAGTTCTCGGTGACCGACCCTGAGGACCTCTACACGCCAACCACCGTGGAGCTCTCTTACAGCATCGACGACTACGCGCTCAAGGCCGACCCGTACGTGCTCTTCAAGCTCCCCGGGGCGACGGGCTCTTTCGAGCTTCTCTCCGGGTTCCTGTTCGGGCAGATAACAGGGCTGGCGGAGCGCCGCTACCCGGTGGCTCTCGGCGTCACGCTGGGAGTGGACGAGAAGGCGGAGGTGGAACTCCCTGCGGGATACATCGTCGAGAACTTGCCGGACGCCGTAGACTTCGAGGGCGGCGCCATCAGTCTGTCGATGTCCTACGAGTACGTGCCGCCGGAGGACGGAGGCGGGGGGCTCGTTCGCTACAACAGGAAGTTCGGACTGAATTCATTCGAGATATCACCTGAAGACTATCTCCACCTGAAGGAGGCGGTCCGCCTAGCCGGCAGGTCCGCCAAGGGCGAGGTCATCCTGAAGAGAGAGGAGGGCTAGATGAAGAAGCTCATTATCTCACTGGCCGTGCTCGCTCTGACGGCCTCCGCGGGAGTAGCCGAGCTGTGGGTCGACACGAACGTCACGGAACTCATCGAGAACGCTCCAACGAAGGAGGACTACCCGGACGCCTCGGCCGTCTTCCTCAAGATGCAGGAGGCGGCGAACGTCGCCGAGGACGGATCGGTGACCACGACACGAAACAAGCTCATCCGGATACTCACGCTCAGAGGACGTGAGCGGCACAGCAACCAGACGTTCCTGTTCAACACCGACACCGACGTGCTGTCTCTCATCAAGGGCGTGACCATCCGCAAGACCGGGCGCGTCGTCGAGGTCGAGCAGGACGCGATCAACGAGGTGACGCCGGCCTTCCTCGAGGGCGCGACGATGTACTCGAACGTGATGGAGAAGGTCTTCTCCTTCCCCGTCGCGGGCCCGGGCTCGACGATGGAACTGCAGCTCCTCGAGGAGCACGAGGCCACCCAGGACGGCAGCTACTCGGGCATCGAGCACATGGGCGCGAGAGATCCCATCCTCGACGCCAGCTTCGCCATCAGGTACCCCGAGGGTGCCGACGCCCCTGTGACCGTAGGACACACCGGCAGCCTCGGGAGCACGACCATTCGAAAGAGCGAGCAGCCCGGCGAGATAGTGTGGAGCGTCTCGGACGTTCCTGCCCTCGTCGAAGAGGAGTACATGCCGGACGCCACCAGGCTCCTCCCGACCGTCGTCTACTCGTCGTACGAGACCTGGGACGAGCCCGCGGCCTTCTTCGCCGGCGAGTTCTTTCCTCACGTCGAGACGGACGGTGAGGTCGCTGCACGCGTCGTGGAGGTCGTCAAGGACCTCTCGTCCCCGGGCGAGCGGGAGACGGCCATCTTCCTCGACGTAGCGACCGGCATCAGGAATGTGCACCTGCGCCTCGGGCTCGGCGGATACGAGCCGAACGACGCGTCGCAGGTGCTTGCGAACAAGTACGGAGACACGCGCGACAAGGCCGTCCTCCTCATCAGCATGCTCAGAGCCGCCGGCATCGACGCCTATCCGGCGCTCACGACCGGAGTCCCGGACGCCATGTTCACGGAGGAGGTGCCGACGCTCAAGCAGTTCACACGCATCCTCGTCGCCGTGCCGGAGGGCAGCTCCTATCGCTTCATCGACCCGTTCCTGGACGACGTGGAGGTAGGGTTCCTTCGGTGGGGTCGCGGCAACACGGCTCTCGTGATCGGGGACGACGGAAGCGGCGAGCTCGTGAGTATCCCCGGCTTCAGAGCTGCGGAGAGCGACGCCATACGTACTATGATGGTCGAGCTGGCGGCGGACGGCAGCGCCGACATAGCGGCGAGCTGTGAGCTCTCGGGTTACTTCGACCGCAAGGCCAGGCGCGCGCTCAAGGACGCGACGCCGTCCGAGGCAGAGAAGCTCTTCGACGCGGC
>Ga0180436_10000096_pt1 | contig 88316 bp, 62 predicted proteins | sample SS_ome_2_FD_132434 | JGI IMG/M metagenome (GOLD analysis project Ga0180436, IMG submission 132434) | Hypersaline lake sediment archaeal communities from the Salton Sea, California, USA - SS_3_S_2 metaG | ecosystem: Environmental > Aquatic > Non-marine Saline and Alkaline > Hypersaline >...
CGGCCCCCGACGTCGGGAGCGTGATGGTGTTCCCAGCTGTAGCTGCCGTCCCGCCGATCATGTTCCCCGTCGAGCCGTTGCTGATGCCGATGGCCTTGTCGGGGACGACCGATGTGGACGTGAGCGTATTCGTCGAGATTACGCAGTTGTCCGAGTCGTCGATGCCGATATGGAAAGAGAGATTCTCATCGAGGTCGTTGCCGACGACGCTGCAGCCGTCCGACTGATCAAGCACGAGCCCGTACTTGCAGTTCGTGGCGGTGTTGCCGTTGCCAACCGAGCCGAAGTCGACTCCCGGGCTCTTGTGTGCGAACAGACCGACCGCCGCCCACGGCGACGACCGGGTGTGATCGCGGACAGTGTTGCGTTCCACTACCGCATCAGCTCCGTAGCCGATCTGGATTCCGTTGAGAGCGAGCGCGTTGCCGGTCAGGTCATTGTCTCGGACGGTCACGTACGGATCGGCCGCCGGGCCGTCATCACCATTCACGACGATCCCGTCTCGCGTGTAGTCGCGGAGTGTGCAAAGCCGCACGGCGCAAAGCGTGTTGCCGTGGACGCGGACTCCCCAGCTCTCGTACTCGACAGCCTGGAAGCCCTCAATGGTAGCCGAGTGGAGCCCCCAGTTGAGTTCGTCGATGTCGCACATGTACACGCCAACAAGACCGCTCGTACCAGCGGTCTTGGCGTGACCTGCGGCATCGATCGTGACGTTCCTCAGGAGGAAATCGATCGTCCCGCTGGTAGCCCACGCGCCGACGATGTAGTCCCAGGTGTTCGTTCCCTGGACGACCGTACCGGTGCGCGTTGCCGGAGCCTCGATCGTCGTCACACCCTCACCAGCTCCGTCGAGCTGGAGCGTCTTGTTGACCGTGACCTGCTCCACATATGTGCCACCGGCGATGTCGAGAAGATCACCCGAGCTCGCCTGATCGACCGCGTTCTGGATGTACAGGTAGTGGTCGGTGTCGAGGTCCCAGTCCATCTTCAGCATGGCGATCTCGCCATCGCTGAAGGACGCGCTCGACGTCTCGGTCGTGAAGAAGACGTAGGTGTCCGAACCGTCATGGAAGGCGATCGGCCAGAAGTCCCACCAGTAGACGCCGCCATACCCGCCGAGCGTCACGTCGTTGGCAGCACTCCAGGAACCGCCGGAGTAGACCGTCTCGACGAGGTACTGCTGGTCCGTCCCGCTGAGCCAAGGCGCCGTGATGACATGCAGGTCCGTGCCGTCGCTCACGATGCACGGATCATAGAATCCGCCGGCCGGCACAGGCGTCGAGTGGGCCGAGAACGTAGGGCTTGCCCCCGCGCTCGCCGAGTACGCCTCGATGTCGCCCGTTCCGTCCTCGATGCTCACGACGTAGAGCGTCGTGCCGTCGAGTGCGATCTTCGGCTGGTTGTCGGTGCTGATGTCGATCTTGGAGCTGAGTGTCACGCCATCCCACGTGTAGCAGTCCGAGCTCGCATCGATCCCGGACTCCCAGACGATGTAGACATAGCTCCCATCGGTCGCCACGTTCACGTGCCCGCCGCGCTCGGTGCCGTCGGTGATCAGCGTCGTCGGACCCGTCCAGGAGACACCGTCCCACTTGTAGTAGTAGAGCCCCCTGTCCGTACCCGACTGACCGCTCGAGGCGAACGCGTAGACCTCGCCACCGAACGAGACCGCCGAGACGACCCGCTGGTCGAACCCCGCGGGTCGAGCAGTCTCGGAGAGTCCGAGCTTGGTCTCCGCTGCAGTCGCAAGACCGGCGAGGCTCCCCGCTGTCTTGTAGTAGATCACGTACGTGTCGGCGTCCGGGTTGTAGCCGCCGGTCCGCACACCAGCCGTGCTGGTATCGTCGCCCTTTGCCCAGAACAGCCAGTAGTCGCTCCCGTCGTAGGTGACCGAGGGATTTCGGTCGTACTCCCCGTTCGCAGTCAGATGCGTCGCGCCACCCACAGAGATCGTGGCGGCGCCTGCGACCGACCCGATGGCGAGCACAACGACCAGCGCCAAGCAGGCCGTCATGCCCAAGAGGTTCCGTCCGTTCATCGTTCCTCTCTCCCGCTGTGAGGAAGAACCAGTATCTGGGGACACTCCATCCAGCTGACTTCCATCGCCCTCCCCCCGCCGCTCCGGCAGGTCGCACATGGCTCTTGACGGTCCTGAGCCCCGCGCGTATATTTCCCAAGCACAAGAGCGGGCACGCCGGCGCCTCTCGGCGCGAAGCTGCCCCGCACTTGGCCGGGCGACTGGACTGGCTGCGAACCATTCCTCCAGTCGCCCGCGTTTGTTTACCTACCTGTGATCGTGTCTCTCCACGTCCGCGGCGTTTCCCCCCGTACTTCCCACCCCCCCGCCTGGCTGCGAGACCAGGCGGAAGGGGTAGGCGTTTCCCGAGGGAGGAAACGCTGTCATTATACTGCCCACGGCCCGATATGTCAACGACGAATCACCATGAAACCTCAGTCAGTCCACTACAGACATCTAAGTGCATACTATGTAAGTAGATGGACAAGCACAACAAATACAGCTTGTCCAGTTCAGTCGCCCATGCTGACTGTGACACAATCAAAACGCTGGTCATCGTCAGCAACGGCGAGACCAGCGCTATGTCACACACGTACTCTTGAAGCCGCCGTCTATCTATGGCAGCCCACCAAGATAGACGAGCTTGTCCGAGACCGCACCGGCGTCTCCGCGCGCCCGGACGAAGTAGACTCCCGCAGGAACTGACGCCTCGTGGGCAGGCCACGAGGTGACGAACTCACCATCGCCAGCGCGCCAGCTGCGGACCCGTCGCCCCCGCACATCGAAGACATCGACACGTCGCGCGCGATCGTCCGCGGGAAACTCCGCGCGGATCCACACGCTTCCGAAGGCCGGCGTCGGGTGGACCGAGAGGCGCGGGAGTGCTGCTCCGACGCCCTCCGAGTCCCCCGCGACCGACGTCCCGAGCGCGATCGCCGTCATCTCATCAGCGTGCGCCGCGAGCACATCGCACGTGGTCGCGTCGCTGTCGTAGATGCTGTACCACCCCTGGTCCTCATGCGGCGGGTCGCCAGTCCATGGATCTCCCGGGCTCCAGTGACCGCCGGGCGGCTCGCTGGGCCTTCCCTCACCCGACCACGACCACACATTGTCACCGCAGGCGGGTCCTCCGTTCGCCGCCGACAGCTCGATCAGCTCGTACAGCTCGACGAGCAGCGAGTCACGCCACGCGACCGACGACGTCGGATCGAACGAGCCACCGTCGCGCGCGAGTCCGAACTCCTCGAGAACAAGCGGCTTCCCAAGCATCGCGGCTTCGCCCTGATGATCGTTGAAGTAGCTTACGGCTGATGCGAGGGCTGACGGGAAGGTTGCCGCCGGGTCCGACGGGTCGAACCACTCCCAGTTCTGAGGCCAGATGTGGATCGTCGCGTAGTCGATGTCGGGTCCGTTGTGGTTCTGCGCGAAGTCGAGCCCGTTCCACGCAGGCCACGGGGTGTCCCCTTCACATCCCGTGGTCACGAGGTGGTTGGCATCGATCGATTTGATGTACGCAGCCGTCTCGTCGAGCCAGACGTTGAATGCGGCTTCGTTGTTGTGGAACCCGCGGGGCTCGTTGGCGAGCTCCCATGCCATGATGGTGGGGTCGTCCCCATACGTGAGACCCGTGTACGGGTTCAGATGCCCGACCAGGAACGCGATGTGGTCTCTGAGGTCTTCCATCGCGCCGGTGTTGGAGTAGAAGTCCGAGGCGTAGTCCTGGTACACGTTCCAGTCGCCGCCCGGCTCCGGCGGGGGGTACGGGATCGACCCCCCGCCGTTCCAGCAGACATACTGCGCCATGCCGCCCGACCAGTGCCAGAAGTTCGTGAGACACGCGACGGCGCGCATCCCGCGCTCGTTCATCTCGGCGAGGAGGTAGTCGAGACCATCGAGGCCGTCGGGGTCGTAGATCCCCGGGGCGGTCTGAAGCGACGGCACGATCCGCCACGGTTCCGTGTCCGGGCCTTCCGTCCCGACCATGATGCGGAGGTTCGTGACGCCCAGCGTCCGCAGCTGGTCGAGTTCCCGGTGCAGGCGCTCGCGGTTCCCACCTGCGCCTGCGGAACCAAGGTTCATGCCGTACCAGTAGTTGACGCCGGCGTAGAGGTATCGCTCGCCGTTGACGACGAACGTGGTGCCACTCGTCTCGACGAAGCCGATGTTGTCTGCGAGGCACACTCCAGCGAACAGCGGCAGGAGCAGCAGGACGAGCGCGGCGTGTCTCACGTTCTCACTCCGAGTGTGTCCGTGGTAGAGAGACTCAGGACGATTGGCGTGGCGCTTCTCACTGGTACATCGCCTTGATCCGAGACCACGTGGTCACGTCCGCCGGCAGAGCGGGATCGCACTCCACGCGAATCCAGTCGATGTACATCTGTCCGTACGTGCCCCAGCCGGACCAGTGCTCCGACGTGCAGACGAAGTGAAGAACGCACGGACCGCACGAACAGACATTCTCTACTGTCGTGGTCAGCCACTGGAGTTCCGTGTTGGTCTCGTCGCCGGGATAGCTCAGGACAAGCTCGCCTGGGGGCGTTCCGTTCATATCGTAGACGTAGAGATCGAACGCGTCGAGAGCCTGACCTTCGAGGTGTCTGATCGTGATGCACCTTCCGCTCACTTCGGGCTCTGTTCCGAAGTCGAGGACGATCAGCGCCGAGATGTCACCATCGCCGAGTGACTCCGGGCAGTCGATGCCCCGGCAGTTGTCGACGTCGCCGTACACACCCGGCGGGTCATGGAGGTCGCCGTACTGCACGTCGCCCCACCCGACCATGTTGTGACCAAGCTCCGACTCAGGCACCCCGATATCGACCTCGTCCGTGATGTCGGCCGACACCGACGCTGGCGCCAGAACAACAAGCACACCTATGAGGATGGCGAGGAATCGTCTCATGACAACACCTCCCGTCTGCTCTGATGGGTCTATTGGGGCACACACGTGTGAGCCCCTACTTCTCCTCTCTCGACGACCACCCGGCGACACCGACAACGTCCTCGGTGAGAGCCTCGATCCCGAAGGCCTCTGCGTGGCCGCTGACCTCCAGGTAGAGCCTCTGCTCACCGCACACCCCGTTGCCCTCGAGGAAGACCTCGGGGGCGTCGACGAACCGCTCGCTGATGAGCTTGCCGTCGAGCGTGAGCAGCCGGCACTGTGCGACGGAGTTCGCGAACAGCTGTTCGCTCCCCTTCGGGAGCTCGAGACGCACAGCGACGCCCCACTTCACATCGTTCGTCGTGACGACGATCTCCGCCGCCTCCACGCTCCCGACAGGCTCTTCGGCCGCCGCAGTCTGCATGCCGGCCATGTAGCGCGGGTTCGGGTCGAACGGGCTGGAGTACCGGATCTTGACCGCGCGGCGGATGCTGATGCCCAGTCCTGTCGAGATGCTGAACGGCTCGCCCGACGCGCACTCCGGTCGCGCGCCCAGAAGGCAGACGAGGATGACCGCAAGCACCGTTGCCCGCTCGAGGAGACGCGGCCACCGTGCTCCGGGTCCGGCCCGCACGCGTGCAGGCGTCCGCAGTTCGATACCAGTCACCATCTGTGCCTCTCCTTCCACTTCACATCAGCCCCGTTCGCCGACTGCTCCGAGCTACCTCACTCGAGGAGCCCGGCCAGCTCCATTGGATCGATCATCGCGTGCGGTGTCACGAGAACGAGCATCTCGCTCTGCTCCTTTTCGATCCTCGTGTGGCCGAAGAGGGCACCGAGGATCGGTATGCTCCCGAGAACGGGGATGCGGTTCTCGCTGGTGCGCTCGAACTCCGACAGCAACCCGCCGATCAGGATCGACTCGCCGTTGCCGACGCACGCGCGGGTCTCGATTTCCCGAACGCTCGTCACGGGCAGATCGTTCACGCCTGACGCGCGGACGTCGCTGACCTCCACGAAGATGTCCGTCGTGATGTCGGCCGTCTCGCCGACGTACGGCGTGATCTTGAGCGTGATCCCCGTCGCGATCTTCTGGAGCGTGTAGTACGCATAGCTGACCGACCCGCTCAACAGCGAGTAGTACGCCTCGGTTCCGACGCGGATTCGCGCCTCCTGACCGTCGAGCGTGGCGAGCCGCGGGTTGGCGCGAACGTTCGCGGCCCCGTCGGCCTCCAGCGCCCTGACGGCGACGCCGATGTCAGTGACGGCGTCGACGCCGCCGAGCCCCGTGTCAGTGATCATCCCGATGAACGAGGAGTCGAGCAGTGCAGGCGCCAGCTTGGCGAGACGGAAGGTCGCCCCTCCCTCGCTTCCGAGCACCTCCCAGTCGATGCCCCACTCACGGCTCACGTCGCTGTTCACCTCGACGACGAGAGCCTCGATGGTCACCTGGCGAGGCGGCCGGTCGATGGCCGCGACGTCTCGAAGGAACGCGCTCGTCACCTCCGGCGGCGCGGTCAGCGTCAGGACGTTCCCACCCGCGGGGTCGACCCGGACGTACCGCTCATACGAGGGCGGAAGCAGTCTGGCCACCTCCTCCGCGAGGAGGTGTCGCGGCCGGACCTCGATCGTTTCGGCCAGCAGCATGGATCCCGAATCCCTCGGATCGGCCACCCCGACGAGGTAATACCCATCCATCCACCGATAGCCCAGCCCGAGCGGGACAGTGAGATGACTGAGACACCGCCCGAGCGGAACGTCATCGAACTCGGCGGTGACCAGCCCCCGAACGCCCTTGGCGGCAAAGATCGGGACTCCGGTCTGCGCCGATACATCCGAGAGCACCTGGAGGATGTCTGTCTCGTAGAACATGTTGGTGACGCGCGCTTCCTCAGCTGGGGCGCCGGCGGCCGTTACCATGCCGCCAAGCGGATACACGGAGTCTGTTCCGGTCGCGGCCGGCGTGTGTCGGTCAGCCACCGCTTCGAGTTCCGCGCGTCCGGGCAGCACGGACCACTTCCGCGGGTAGTACTCCCGAAGAAGATGGAGACTGAGCGCCGCCTTGTCGCCGTTCCCGGCGGCCAGCTCGGCCTCACCGAGCAGATAGAGCACGTCCGGCATGATCCGGTACGGCGTGTTGTCCTCGAGAATGCCACGCAGCAGCCTCGCCGCTTCCCCGTACTCACCTTCGCGGTATCGCGCCGCGGCCACGCTCAGGTCCTCCTCGACGGTCGCGTCGTGTCCCAGGAGCAGCTCCGCGTCGTCCTGGAGCGGGGTTTGTGCTGCGCACCCGAACAGGAGTGCGAGGGCAAGCGCTCCCAGACAGGCCGCCGTGCATGAGCGCAGGGTCTTCATCGCAGTCCCTCCGGCACAGCCTCCGCGCTCGTGAACGAGGCATCAGCAGTGAGCGGTTCCCCTTCGTCGCCGTTCTGCTCGAGGTCGACGGAGACCGTGAACACGCCCTCGGCAACGAGAGGCAGTGACATACGAAACTTCCGCTCACCCTGCGGCATCACGCGCTCCCAGTTCCTGCTCCCAACGGCCATCTCCGCGATCAGTTCGCCGGCCTCCGACTGCAGCAGTACGCGACCGCGCACCTCCCCGACACCATCGCCTTCATTGGCAATGGTGAGGACGGCGCTTCCGGGATTGGATTCGGGATGCGAGCGGACCAGATCGAGACCCTTCACGCGAAGCGACGCGCGTCCGGCGCCTCTCGGTTTGATAATGAGGAGAGCGCCGGCGTCGTACACCGTCTGCCACTCACCACCCGCCTCGTCCGAGCGTCCGACGAACCGCACCCCTTTCGTCACGGTCGAATCGAACTCGGCATCCTGATCCATCTGTACGGTCGCCCTCACAGCGGAGCTCGCCTTCGGCCCGAGCACGAGCGTGTCGGGCACAACCTTGACCGAGAGTCCCGGCGATGGGACCGGCGAGTTCGCATAGGTCCACCGACCGTCGGACTCGAGGCGCGCATCCTCCACAGCAACATCCAGAGTGACTGCACTATCGCCCAGGTTGCTCACGCGGATCGGAACCGACCTGACGGCACCCGGCGGAAGGCTGAGCTCGTGCACGGGCTGTTCAATCCAGATATCCGTCCCAAGCTCCGACTTCGTTCCGTCAACCAGGGCCGCTGCCGATGATCCTCCTACACCTGAGACCACCAGTGCGAACTCGCTTCTCGACTCCCGCCGTTCGCCCAGCTCAAGTCGTCCGACCGCACGGTATGTTCCAGGCGGAACCCTCGGTGTGGGTGCCCGGAGCCGGATCGTTTGCCCGGGATAGAGATCGAACGGTCGCCCGTCGCTGCGGTACGGGAGCTCGATGCGCTCGGGGAAGCCGCCCGACTCCGGATACAGGAGAACGTCGCCGCGCAGCTCGCTGACCCAGACGCCGGAATTCCGGACATCGACGATCAGTTCGCTCTCGCCCCCCCACGAACTGAGTTCGATTCCCTCGACGCCAAGCTCAAGTGGACCGCTCGAGCGAACGCGCACCAGGATCTCGACGTTGACCGTCGGAACGACTGTCGCCGAGAGCTGGGCGGCCGGTCTGTCGGGACGAAGATTGACAACAAGGAATGAGGAGTACGTACCGAAGGCATTTTCGGGGATGCTGAGAGCGACGGGAACATCCCGTTGCTCGGTTCCCTCGACGCTGATCTCGGAATCCACGACGATCCAGTCGGAGGCGGACCTGGCACCTGTCCCAATGTCAACGGCCTCCTTGTGTCCGATCGCCGACTGCCTCAGATCGCGCACGCCAATGTCGAAGACCGAACGCCTGCCGGGCACGCTCCCGACAATACGGAAGCTGCCCTCCCAGGTCTCACCCGGGACTGCGTCGGCCATGAGCTTGAGCGGACCGATACCGATGCCGCCCTCGCGAACCTCCGTCTCCTGGGCAACAACGCCTGTGGCAAGAGTTACCGCCAGGATAACGACAAGGCAAAGAGTGAGATGAGATGAACCCACGATGACCCTCCTCCTTGGGAGCCCGCGAGGGAGGTGGGAGGCGCCGAAAACCTTCCCGACGCCTCCCGAGCTTCCGCTTACGGGCTCGTGAACAGCACGTTCAGAACCGTGGTGTAGTTGCCGCCCATGTCCTCCATGCCGTGGCGGTGGATACGACCGAGGAACTTCAGTGTGCCCTCGATGCCGGGGCAAAGAGGTCCGAGCACCCAGTTGTTCGCGGGGGGGGCGCAGGGGAAGGCCGTCTGGTTCGGGTGCTTCCCTTCGACCGGGTCGTTGTACCCGAGCACGCCTGCGCCGGTCTCGTTCAGATAGGTACCCCAGCCGTCGCCCGGGATGTCCCCCACGCCGGTCCAGACACCGTCGACCATGAACGGCGCGGCGCACATCGTGAACCAGGTCGGAATGTAGGACTCGCAGCCTTCTTCCTCGAAGTACAGGTCGCCGTTCGTCGTCACGCTCATCGACAACGGATTGTTGGACCTGATGAAGATCACCGCGCCGTCAGCCGACTCGTAGAACAAGCCGCCGCTGGCGTAGTAGCTGCTACCGGCCCACGGGTCGGTCGGGAACTTCCCGTCCCCGTCAGGGCAAGCCGCGTAGGCAACATCCTCAAGCTGATCGCAGAACCACCCACTGACCCCGTCAAAGACGATGTCGGTATCCTGCCACTCGATCTGGATGTAGCAGTCCAGGGTGAGATAGATGGTGATGTCACCGGCAGCGTCGCCGTCCCACGTGGTCTCGTACGCCGCAGCCGGAACCGCGAGAGCCACGACAGCCATGATTGCCACGATAACGCGCAGCATGATAAGGTCTCCTTGAAGGTTGCTCGTTGCACGCAACCCATTGGTCCGCCTCGGTCTCGATTCAGGGAAAGGGATGCGTCCTGTCAGGGTTTGTCCCTTGCCGGGGGTGGCGGATCACCCCGGTTTCCCCGCCCGGCTCAGTCCTCGGGGAGCCGGTCTGTCTGTGCGCGGCCCGAGGCCGCGACCAGCACGCCATGGCAGCTCCTTTCGACGCTCTGGATCCCGCACGGACGGAGACCGCTCCCAGGAACACCGCTCTCGCCTCCACCGCACCGGGATTGTCCAGACAAGCGAAGGTCGCCGACCTACCGCGGCGACCCGACCAAGTGAAGCTCGCAGATGTACTCGCCCGCGACATCCGTGACGATCACTTCGAGCGCCATCCGGAAGCTCGCGGAGAGAACACCCCGTTCATCGTATCCAGATATAAGACAGTTGCTGTCACCCACCACAGTCCACTCGCCGGGCTCACCTCCCGCGTCCAGGACCGCCCACTCGACTCGCTCAAGGGAGATCTCGTCCTCGTCGGAGACGAAGGGCGTCCCCTGGAGCAGCAGTTCCCACTGTTCCTCGTTCGTTGCCACGACGACATCCAGGTCCGGTTCCACGAGATAGCGACCGGGACCCGGGCCGGTCTCTATGTTGAACTCCGTCTCCGACGTCATGACCACGGTCAGCGGCGCCACGGTCATCACGACAGGGACCGTGACGCGTGGACCGAGTGTGCTCGCGAGCATTGCGCCGTTCCCCGTCACCACCCGGAGCGCGCCGGGGTGTTCGATCTCCGAGTCGTGATGCTCGGGCGACACCTCGGGCGTCAGATGAAGCAGCCCCTGATAGAGACCCGCTTCGTCGGTCCACCCCGGCCGGGCCTGGACCTCGAGCCACAAGTCCTCTGCGGGCGCCGGACCATGCCCCTGGGCAATGATGAGCCCGTCACCCACGCACACGAACTCGCCACCCGTGGCGGGCGAGCGGACCATCAGACAGTTGATGTCGATGGGACCATCAGGACCCGCCGTCGGTTCGATCTCTACTCTCACCGACCACGCCGGGAGCGGTGACGCGACGCTGAAAGCGAGTGAGCCCTGGAGGGCGGGCTGTGACGGAATCCCCTCGACCGGCGGGAGCATCACCTCGTCGTCAAGAGACAGGAACTCCGCGTCCGTCGTGATCCAGACCATCCCCCCCGACTGCACCGGCATCCCTTCCTGCGACGCGCGCTCCTCCTCCCTGGCAGCACCGAGACCGGCCACCAGAAGTACACCCAGGACCAGCGCGACCGTCCGACTTCCTGCGCCCTTCCACAGCCAACCGCCCTTGCGAAGTTCGTCGCCGGCCGTCGCGGTCTGCGTGGCAGTTACATAGCGCATATCCTCCACCTCTCTCATGATGACCCGCGCTCACTCTCCGGGACCGGTGGCCCCCTGCCTCTCCATCCGCTCTGGTGCCGCAGGTCCAGGCTTGACATCACGGACGGCGGCAGGCAGATTGTACAGATACGGAGCCGGTCCCTGATCCTCACGGATCGGGCGCACTCGGTTCCGCCCGGGCGACTGGATGGCTGCGAATCCATCACCAGTCGCCCGCTTTTTTCTACTCACTATGTGACTGTGTCTCTCTCCACGTCCGCGGCGTTTCCTGCCCTCACGTCCCACCCCCCCGCCCGGCTGCGAGACCGGGCGGCAGGGGCGGGCGTTTCCCGAGGGAGGAAACGATGACATTATACTGCGAGTTCCAAGACAAGTCAACAAGAATACACAAGCAAATCTGTGTCTCTCCACTACCTCCATTTAACTTCACACTATTCTCCCTATCTGATGACAACACAGTACATAATTCGCACAGGCTACTCATAGTTCCTGACCATTACCCATAAAAAGGAATCGGCCCTGACATACCGTGTCAGAGCCGACCCTTCACATTCGCACATCGTACTGCCAGTCTTGAGGAGCGCGCGTCGTCCTCACCTGGCGCGCCGTGACCTAGTCCTCCCGCGGCTGCATCGTCAGACAACCATCCACCGGGCAAACCGTCCGGCAGAAGCCACAGCCTATGCACTTCTCATCATCGACCTTCGGCACGCGTGCATCATCCCCTGCATCCGGACCGGCGAACTCGATGGCCTGGTGTCCACCGTCGCGACACGCGATGACGCAGGCGCCGCAGCCGATGCATGTGTCCTCATCAACGGTCGCGAGCACCTTTGTCGCGCGAGAGAGCTCTCCGTGTCCGACGATCTTCGGAAGTCCCTTGCCAACGAGGTCCATCGGCGAGCCAAGGCCCTTGTCTTCGAGATAGAGCAGCAGTCCCTCGTTGAGCTCCTCGATGATATCGTAGCCGTACCGCATCACCGCCGTGCAGACCTCCACGATGCCGGCTCCTGCGAGCAGGAACTCCGCCGCGTCCTTCCAGGTCACCACACCACCTACACCCGCGACCGGGATTCCCACATCGCGCGCGACGTCGGCAACGAACCGGAGCGCGATCGGCTTGATGGCCGGTCCCGAGATGCCGCCCTCGGTCGAGTAGCCGTCGACCGAGGGGATGGGCGTCATGGAGTCCAGATCGAACCCGATCAGGCCCTTGACCGTGTTGATGCAGGTCACGCCCTCGGCCCCGGCCTCTTTCACCTTCTCGGCCACCGGACGCATGTCCGTCACGTTGGGTGTCAGCTTGATGAGCACCGGGACATCGGCCGCCTCCGCGACCCACTTCGCGCGCTCGTATGTGAGCTCGGCGTTCTGTCCAACGGCGGAGCCCATTCCGCGCTCGGGCATCCCGTGCGGGCAGGAGAAGCTGCATTCGATCATGTCCGCCCCGGCCTCCTGGACCCGGCGGGTGATCTCCTTCCACTCAGCCTCGGTGCTCGCCATGATGCTCACGATGACGATGCGGTCCGGGTAGCTCCTCTTGAGCTCGCGGACCTCGGGAAGCACCTCCCGGATGTCGCGGTCTGAGATGAGGTCAATGTTCTGAAGCGCGACCAGCCGCTTGTCCTCATAGTCCATCCCGACCATCATCGGCGAGACGAGGTTCACTTCGACGTGCTCGAGCCCAAGCGTCTTGACGACCGCACCGGCCCAACCCGCCTCGAAACCGCGGGCGATCATCTCGGCGTCATCGGTCGGTGGCGCCGCCGCGAGAACGAACGGGTTCGGGAATCGGACTCCACAGAAGTCGACTGCAAGGTTCGGCTTCTTCATCAGGCGCCACCTCCCTTCCCGCTCTCACGGTCGAGCATTTCGATGATGGCTCGCGCCGCTCGCTTTCCCTCTCCATACGCAAGAACCGCGGTCGCTCCACCGTTGGCAATGTCGCCGCCGGCGAACACGCGGTCCATCGATGTCTTCATAGTCTCCTCATCGACCTTGATCACGCCACGCTGGTCGGTCTCCACGCCGTCGAAGCGGTCGAGCACGCCCGTGCCGATGGCCTCGATGACCGCATCGGCCTTGAGGCCGAACCCGGTCCCGGGGATCTGCTCGGCGTTCGACGGAACCAACACGCCCGGTGTCTTCCAGCGAATGCCGATTCCTTCGTACCCTGTGACCCTACCGTTCTCACCGAGAATGCGGACCGGCATCGTCCGGGTATGGAAGACCACGCCCTCACCCAGTACCTCATCGATCTCCGAACGGAAGGCCGGCATCTCCTCGTGTGACTCGAGCGAGCAGAGATGGACGTTCGCTGCGCCGAGTCTGAGCGCCGTCATCGCGGCATCCATTGCGACGTTCCCGCCACCGATCACGACGACGTCGTCGCCCAGCGTCGGTGTCTCGCCCGCCGCAACGGAAGCCAGAAGATCACCTGCGATGTGCACACCCTTGAGATCCTCACCGTCGAGACCGATCGTGTAGGGCCGTCCGAGACCGATGCCGACGAAGACCGCATCGAACCCTTCGCCGAGAAGAGCCGCAGGGTCCGCGTTCACGCCGTACTTCATTGTCACGCCCAGACGCTCGACATAGGAGAACTCGTCGGTCGCGAATGAAGGGTCAAGTCTGAAGGGAGGGATGCCGTGGGTCAGTACGCCACCCGGACTGTCGGCCTTCTCGAAGACGGTGACGCTGACTCCGGCCTTCGCGAGTTCGGCCGCCGCCCCGAGCCCTGCCGGACCGGCGCCGATGACTGCGACGCGAACTCCTCGAGACGCCGGGATCTCCGGCACCGGGGCGAGCCCCGCCAGCTCGACATCGCCCGCGAACCGCTGGAGCCCGGCGATATCGATCGGCGTGTCGAGCTTCGCCCGCGTGCAGTGCTCCATGCACAGCATCTCCTGCGGGCAGACCCGGCCGCACACGCCGACCATGATGTTCGCCTCGCGGATGCGGCGGACGGCGCCACGGAAGTTGCCGAAACGGATCTTCCGGATGAAGCGTCGCACGTCGACGGACGCGGGACAGCCCTGGTTGCAGGGCGGGTCCTCGCACATGAGGCATCTCGACGCCTCGATCACGGCCTCGTGCGGCGCGTAGGTGCGGCCATCCTCGGTCATGGCCGTCGGGTTCGTGGTCTCTGGCATAGGGGCTCCCTCGGTTCAGCGGTCGCCGGTCCCCGCCTCGAGGGCAAGACCGAGCGTGAGTTCCTCTCCGGAGGCCGGGCGCGCGGCGCGCGCCGTCAGGAACATGCCCGCCGGAAGGGCCTTTCTCGCCCGAATATACCACCCGGCTCCGGACCCCTTCAAGCCGCGAAGCCCGAACGCTCCCGGAAGAGCAGCCTCTCCTGCATAGATCGGTGGCGCGCTTCCGTCGCCGGAGACGAGACACACACCGACATCCAGCCGGTCCCCGGCTGGGTCGGACTCCAGCGCGATCGAGCACCCTGTTCCGACACGGCTTCCGGTCGCGGTCCCGTCGACCGCTCGTGACGATCTGACCGCCCAGAGCCGCCAGCGGATGCCGTGCTCCACTGCCAGCCCGGCGCGCTCGCGCCGCTCCCGCGTCGCCTGGGAGCACGCCGGGTCGCTCCCGGAACCCACCTCCGAGCGGACGTTCATCGAGGCGGTGAGTTGCACTCCGCGCCCGAGCCGTGCCCGCACGCCGGTGCCGACCGTCGTGACCGATGGCGGGAGCGGATCCGAGTAGGTCCGCCAGGGGTGGCCCGTCACCTGTCCGCGGAGCCACGCGGACCACCCGGCCTCGGCGCGATAGGCGACCCGGATCCACGACGAGACGCAGTTCCCACCGGAGGACGATCCCGGCGGAGCAGCGCCGATCGGGCTTTCGTACGCCCTGGAGACGGCCGTCGCGCCGAGCAGCACACGGGACCGGCCCCGACGTCCCTCTATAGTAATGAGGGCGGCCCGCTCGTCCGGCGACAGCACGGAGATCTCGCCGCCCCATTGCAGGAACTGCGACCGCCCCGCGACGTCCACTCCCCAGAACAGGAAGTCGTCACCCTCGAGCCCGAACCGGCGCCGCACGCTGTCACCCCGCACGAACGAGCGGTCGTACGCGAGACGGACGCACGAGACACCAAGCCGCCACGAGTCCGGTCGGTCGCGCGTAGGCCTCACGGGAGATCCCCCCGCGAACCACCGCACCACCCGCAGACCGACGCCGCTCTCCTCGAGCGCGCTCTTCCCGGCCCGTTCTCCTTCGGTCACGTGCGTCCCCGACTTCCGAATGGTCGTCGCGTTCCCCTCGTCGTCGAGCGCCGCGTCCAGCCGGGTGCGCGCCGCGAACCCCCGGACCTCGGTCGCGCCGAACACCGCCGCCATCGCGATGCCGCGGCGGGCCACCGACTCCGCCGCTCCGTCGTAGCCGCGGACCCGGTCGGCCCCCGCCGGCGTCCTGAGTCCGCCGAACGAGGGCGTGCCGGCGATGAGACGCTGCCCCCAGTCGACCAGCACGTCGCCGGCCGTCACCTCGAACGTCCCGCCGAGGGCGTCGCGGTGGTGGCGCGCATGACCCACGACGTGATCGAAGACATCGGGCTCCCCCGGATCGCGCTCCACACAGAGCCCCAGACTGATGCCTCCTGGGAGCTTTGCGCGGACTCTGGTGTACGCTCGCGGGTCGAAGCCGGTTCGATCGTCGTCATCACCTGACGGTGTCGTGAGAACACCTTCGATCCGGGTGAGCAGCGCTACACGGGCGACCGACCGCGGCGCGAGGCGGTTGCCGGGGACGCTGTCCGCGACAGCCGCGAACCCGCCGGCATCCGCCAGGAGATCGAGTGCCAGACGCCTGGTGTCCTCGTCGACGTCGTCGGGAAGCGTCTCAATGAGGTCCGCGAGCGAGAGCCATCCATCCAGTCCCGCGTCTCCAGCGGGGATCGTCGTCGGATCCCCGTCCGAGCGCGACGCCGGGCCGTCGTCCGCGTCTGCCGGTGTCGGCGCGACCATCAGGACCGGCAGAAGCAGCGCTGACAGGAGCAGTGCCGCCCGTGGCAGCGCCGCCATGCGTATCGTGTTCACAGGTGTACGGTCACCGTGAGGGAGTAGCTGGGGCCGAGAACCGGATGCCACGACCAGGCCAGGTCGACATCCGGGCGGGGGGATGCTCCGGAGCTGAGACACAGACCCACTCCCGCGGACGCCGGTTCCATCCGGACACCGCCGCGCAACCGCGCCCAGCGCGTCAGCACCAGCTCGCACCCGAACGCGGGAGACGGATCGAACTCCGGCTCACCCGTCACCGCTGCCAGGAGTGCGACGTCTTCGAGGACGAGTGTCGCTCCGACCGCGACCTGAGAGCTCACGCGCGAACTCAGTACCGACGCGTGGCCGACGTTGCCGATCGAGAGCCCGAGCACGAGCCGTCCACCCACGAGCCAGGCGGCCGAGACGTCGACCGTGCCTGTCCACTCCGAGCCTCCTCCGCCCCACGCGATGCCCCGGGCGAAGCCCTTCACTCCGACCGCGGCGTTCTGCGACCACCGACCGCTCCCGGCGAGCGACGCAACCTGCTCCCGGTAGACGGGGCTCCCGAACGTCGACGCCTCGAGCGAGAGGAGGTGCCGGGATGCCTGCCGGGCAACCGTGACCTCGGTGGACCGGAGCGCCGTGAGCCCGTAGAGTTCGCCCGTGGTCACGCCGACCGACCACCGGACCCGCTCCCCCGCGTCCGGTTGGGACACGGCGTCATCCGGGGAGGGCGCCAGGAGCCGCACCAGCTCGGAGGGCGCCCCCGCACAGCAGACGGCGTCAACGGATGCGACTGCGACATCGCGCTCGAACGCGCCGTCGGCGCGCGGTGAGCAGAGCACCAGGAGCAGCGCCGCGCACACAGCTCCCGGCATGACCCGGGCCATCGGCGTCCGCCTCATCGCCGACCGCCGCGCCTCTGATCGCTGCATCTCCGGCCGCCTCATCGGACCAGCCCCACGGCCGTTTTCGCCGTGACGAGCATGCCGGCGCGTGCGTCGATCGCCTCCAGACACGCCACATAGATCCCGGCCGGAAGCAGCTCACCCGTGTCGTCCCGGCCGTCCCAGACGAGCTCGGTCGTCGCGGCGACCAGATCATGATCCCTCAGCACCGCGCGGACCCGACCCAGAACGTCGAAGATGGTCAGTCGCACGGTGGCCTGGGGTGTCGGGAGATCGAAGCGGATCGCACAGCGGTCGTCGACGCCGTCGCCATCGGGGGTGAACGGGTTCGGGGAGATCACGAGCCGGCCCGCCTCCGGGAGCGCGGCGACGTGGATGCTGTTGACGCGGCCCGGGGTGCTCCCCTCCGGCGAGACGGAACTGCCCCAGTTCGCGGGTTCCTCCGACGGCAGACCCGGGCGGACGCGCTCGAGCGAGACGTCCCGGTCGCCGCCCCACCCCCGCTCGTAGTGAACGATGTCGATCGGCGTGCCGACCCTGTCGCGAAGCTCGACCGCGTCGTCGACCGAGAGTGCCTCCCAACGCTCCACCGCTACAACGGGCGACCCCGTGCGCGGCTCAACGACCTCCGGATCGCGCGCCGCAACGAGAAACAACCCCGGTTCGAGCGTCGTCCCGCTCTCCACCAGGAGAGCGCTCTGGTCCTCGCCGTCACCCAGGGTCCAGCCGTCGATCCGAACCGGTGTGTCGTCCGCACACAGCAGCTCGAGCCACTCGGTCTCGTGCTCTCCGGGTGAGTGCATGATCTCGTTCACCACCACCTGACGGCCCGGATGACCGACTGCAAGCGTCGTTCTCGCACGGTTGTCGGTGGTGTCGGCGTCCGCCGCGAGAAGCGCTTCACAGAGCACCCGGTGATAGCCGGGCCCCGGCGCGAAACGCAGGTCGAGCCGCGCCGTGTCACGCACCGCCAGCTCCTCCTCGAGCGCCGTGACGGCCACCGGGAGCAGGGCGTCGTCGAGGAACAGACGGACGACGACAGAACCCGCGGTGACGGACAGCGCTCCCGTGTTCACGACCGTGCACGTGACGTCGACCGGGTCGTCAGCAAGAACGACTCCGGGCCTGTGGCGAACGAACACGGCGATGTCCGTCCCCTCCGCGTTCCGCCGACCGGGCGTCGGCGCGGCGCCGACGAAATCGACCGCGTTGAGTCCCGTGTCGAAGCAGTCCGGCACCCGCGAAAGCGACAGACCAGACGATACGTCCTCCGCGGGCTCGCCTTCGTAGTACTCGGGAAAGAGCGGCGACCCCCAGCCGACCACATCCACGACCACGTCGCCATCACGGAGCCGGACGCCGTCCGGACCGTTCTGAAGATCGAGCGTCGCGATGATATCCGGGACCGGCACCACGTCGGCCTCGCCGATGAGAAGCACGCCGCGCGCGGGGATCACGTCGAAGTCGCCGCCGATCCACTCGACGGTCCAGTCGTCGGGGTTCGCGCCGTTCCCGGTCTCGAGGATCCAGCCCGTCAGCAGGACGTCGGACTCACCGCAGTTGACGAGTTCGACGAACTCGAGCCCCGAATCGGGACCCTCGGGGTCGTAGAGGATCTCGTTGATGTGTACGGTTGATGCTGCGGGGAATGCGAGAAGTAGAACTGCCAGAACGACCAGGGCGTACGACCGACCTGCGCGCACGACACCCATCCCCACCTCCCGTCACGCGAGTCCCCGACCGCGGTGCTGCCTGCCCCAGGCGGTCGGTCTCGACCGTCACGGGGCCCGTCCATCCTACGGAAGCCCCTTTGCTCTGCGGAGCGCCCACTCCGTCCCCAGAAGCCCGACGAACGCAACCAGAAGCCATGGCGAGTTCCAGAGCTCGAACTCCCTCGTCGTCGTCTTCGTCGTCCACTCGAGCGGCACGGCGTCTGGGAAATCACCCACGGTCTCCGGCGTGAAGTAGCCGCCGCCTGTCTCGTCCGCGAGCCTCGTCAGGAGTGACGACCTCCTTCTGACCTCGGAATCCTCGAGACTGAACTCCTCCACCATGAACTCGGCCCGTGCGCTCCCGACATCCTCCCCCGCGAGCACGGCGCTCGCCTCGAGCACGTAGCGGCCCGGCGCCATCGGCTCGATGGACGCCCGGTAGGTCTCGCCGTCGAGTTCGAGCGGGAACTCCGACAGCGGCGCACCCTCCCCTCGCGAGACAGTGCACGTCACGTCGGCGCCGAGCGCCGGGCGGAAGTCCGAGCGATAGACCTGAGCCGAGACGACCGGCGACTCGCCGGCGGCGTAGACGTCGCGGTCCGCCTCGACCACGACGCGCTCGAGCTCTCCCCTCGCCGTCAACCATCGCGCGATGTTGGCGGCGAGCCGGTCGAGGACACCGCTCTCGGCGGCCGCGAGCTCCCACCGCCAGATCCCTTCCGCCGCGATGGCCATCACCTGACCGGCCTCGCGACGGACGCCCGCCACGATCGGCACGGTCCCCTCACCCGATCCGGCAACGACAAGCACGGCCGCATCGGCCGCGTGGGTCGAGCCGCCGGGCGGTGGCGCCCACACGGGCGGAAGCTGTCTCCACGTCTCGGCGTTCACGGCACGGTCACCGACGACGCGCGTCACCGGCGAGGACTCGCCGACAAGGGTCGGCCTGACGCGCTGCTCTCGCGGCGCAGCCTGCGACGACGCGATGACAGGCGAGAGCTCGGACAGCCCACCACTACCGCCGGGGATCGGCAGTCCGACAAGCAGAAGACCGCCCCCGCGTTCTCTCACGTACTCCGCGACCCAGTCGACCGGCAGCGGCACACCCGAGGCCGGTTCCACAAGTGCCACAAGATCGTACTCGAACAGCTCCTCGCGCGATCCCGGCGGGGCGGGGTCGATGACGCTCCCGCGAAGCTCAACGAGCACGTCCAGCTCAACGTTCGGGTCGCCCTCCAGCTCCCGGCGAACGAACGACAGATCCTGGCTCGGTCTCGGGGCGGCCAGCAGAACCCGGATTCGTCCCTTGAACACGTTGGTCACCGCGACGCGGGAGTTGTTCAAGGTGAGACGTTCTCCCGCGACGGGCGGCACGGCCACCGTGTACCGGTGAACACCCGGCTCGGTCGGCGTCACCCGGAAGGTAACCTCCACCTCCTCCCCCGTCTGCGAGAGCCGGACGGAACGCGAGTCAAGCACGACGCCCCCTTCCCGCAGTTCGAGGACCGCCTCGCCGTCGGGGTATCCGTGACTCGAGACGCGCACCCGGATGGGGAGCGACTCGCCCGAGTACGACACGCGGTTGGTCGTCGCCTCGCGGACCGCGATGTCGGTCCCGGCATCACTCTCACCGGTCCCGAGCGTGAAGACCGGGACGCCCAGTGCCAGCCCGGCATCGTAGGGACTCGGCCCAACGTTCGCGGCTCCGTCCGTGGCCAGCACGAGGGCGCCGAGGTTCGCGCCCGCCAGCTCGCGTCCGACGGCGCCGAGCGCGGAGCCGATGTCGGTCATCTCACCATCGAACACCGGCGACGACACGGTCAGCCGTTCGACGTCGAGCTCCCGCACATCGCCGGCGAACGAGCGCGCCTCGACTTCCGCGTCCCGTCCGATGCGCGGGAGCACGATCTCGTTGAGGAGTCCCACGGCCTCGTCGCCCCTCGTCGCCCCCGCGGTCCCGTCGGCGATCGCCATGCTCCGCGACCGGTCGATCAGCACCGCGATCACTGGACGTTCGTTCGCGGTACGCACGAACGACAGAACCGGCTCCATCAGCAGCACGACGAGCAGCGCGATCCCGACGCCCCGAAGCACCACGAGGACGCCTCGGAGCCCGCGGCCGACCGTCTCCGGAATCCGATGGTAGAACCACCAGGCGCCGACGGCCGCCGCGACGAGCGCGACAAGATAGAACCAGGCATGGGGTTGATTGGCGATGAGACTCACGTGCGTTCCTCGCGTGGACCTGATGCTGTCCGGAGACGACTGCGTCTCCAGTCAAGTCCGATCAGAGACTCCTCACAGCAGTGCGCCAGCCGCGGCCGTCCGACTCGACGTCGAACTCGATCGCCGTGCCGGGCTCGAGGCGGGCTGTGACGGACTCGCCCGGTGTCTGTACGGGGGCGCCCGGCGGGACCATCGGGGTGAACCTGATGGTCAGTCCGGGGAGACCGCCATCCGACGCGACACGATAGACCCCGCGCGCCTCCCCAGAGTTGCCCCCGCCATCCGCGTCCACTCGGAAGAAGAGCGACATCGTCCCCTTGCCGAGCCGCACCGGGCACGAGACCCACGGGAGCGCCGGGGGAAGCGCCGGCGACAGATCGACCCGCCCATCGGGCAGGTCCGGCCGAAGCCCCAGGTAATCCTGGTAGAAGTTCCGGGTGAACTCCGCCAGGCTCCATGCCTGCGAGACGGTCCCGGCAACGTTCTCACCGCTCTCCGGCGCGCGGCCGTTGCGGAGCTCCGGGAGCGTTCCCGCCGCGCCCTCATTGAAGAAGAGGTCTCGGAGCACGCGCGTCTGTTCCCACGCCGCGGCGACCCGTCCCGCCCTCACGAGCGCCGTCACGACGGGGCCGGTCAGCCAGACCCAGACATCTCCGTTGTGATACGCCGCGTCGAAGTGGTACCGGTCGAGATCAAGATGGACCGGATGGAACTCCGGATCGTCCGGTGACAGTGACGCCACACCGTGAGGCAGCACACACGTCGACATCAGGCGGTCCAGCACGCCCCGCTGCTGCTCCGATGTCAACAGGTCCGCGCCGTCAACCGGCAGACTCAGCGCGAATGCCTGATTGGGTCGGTCGCGGCCATCCGGCGTCCCGTCCGGCATCAGCCGGTCGTAGAGCGCGCGCCTCGCATCGTCCCAGAACGTCTCGCGGAGCGACACCGCTACACGATCTGCGATCTCGCGCCACCGCGAGGCGCGGTCATCGGCCTCCGCTGCGCGGCCCGGACGAGCCTCTTCCCGTCCCGTGATCTCCGTTCGCGCAGCCGACGCGATCTCGGCCAGTCGCGCGCCGGCCAGCAGGGCCTCGCGCCACAGCACCTGGATCTCCACGGCCCGGTCGCCGCGCGGCGACCACGGACCGTCGTCACCGACCGCGTCCATCCAGGTCTCCGCGTCGCCGTGCCTGAGGAGCACGCGACCGTCGACGCGATGGAGCAACGCCCCCACGATCGCGCGCTCGACCGCAGGGAGGATCTCTGCGGCGAAGCCAACGTCCCCAGAGTAGCATATGTACTCAAGCGCCTCGCGAACGAACCACCATGTCCCGTCGGTCGTGTTGTAGTGGATCTCCCCGGGGAAGGCGAGGTTCGGGATGCGCCCGTACGTCGTGTCGCTCTCGTCGGTGTTCTGAAGGCCGGCGCAGGTCCTGAGCACCTCGCGGGCAACCTCGAGTTCGCCGCGGCAGAGACACGCGCCAGGGAGCGAGATGAACGTGTCGCGCCCCCAGTAGTTCGGGAACCAGTGCAGTCCGGCGAAGATGCCGACACCCATCTGGTTCATGATGAGCGCATCGACCGACGCGGACGACCACCGGAGCGCGTACGAGAGATCGGAATCGGCGCACGCCACGCCGACGCGGTCGAGCAGGTCGCAGACCCTGCGCATCTTCGCGTCGTAGAACGAGAGCTCCGACGCGATCCCGCGGAGCGCGAGCGCCTTTGCCTCCTCGAGCGTGTCGCCGACCGCGATCGCCATCGTCACGGTCGCCGCGAATCCCTCCTCGTCCGCGAGCTCGAACGTGATCCGACCGGGGACGAAGGGGATCGCCGACCCCATCGACCGACGTGCCGAGTCGCGCTCGTAGGTCGTGGGACGATAGCTGCACTCGCTCACGAACCCGACGGGACGGTCGCATGCGATCGCCAGCCAGACGGGCCAGTCCTCCTTCGGCGTCCGCACCGGATGGTCGGCGCGGCGGACGCAGAGCACTCCTTCGTCGGCCTCCCACCGGACGTCGTACTCCGGCCGGACCTCCTCCCAGATGCTCCGGATATCGACACGCGGAACGAACGACGCGGGACCGCGCCAGCTCGAATCGTACGAGACAAGCAACAGGTTCTCGTCGTCGGCAAGGAAGACCGTCTCCGTCGTTACGTCCGCGACGTAGGTGCGGGTCATGCTCTGCGGGAGCACGACGGCGTTTCTCACGCCCCAGACCGCGGCGGGCCGATCACCGAGGACCAGGTCCCACCCCTCGAGGAACTTGTGGAGTTCGACGGTCAGTCCGCGGTAGTTGCGCGTCCGTGCCGTCCCGGTCTCGCCACAGAAGTACGCCTTCTGGCGGTTCGTCAGGATGTACTCGCGCGAGTCGCCGCGCGACACCACGATCGGGAGCCCGTGCTTGCGGCCGCGCGTGGGGAGGGACGCCGTGGGGTCGCCCGACGCACCCACTGAGGGGGCTCCCGCCGCGTTCGCCCCCGGGTCCTCGGGGCAGGCCGCACTGCTATGCAACTTCTCTGCCATAGTCCTCAATCCAAGAGAGCGCCGCACATACTCGTGTCGACGCTCTCCAGTGTGTCACTTCCGTTGTCACCTGCGCAATGCGATTACTCCACAACGACGACCGAGTTCCGCCCGCCGTACGGGTCCGAGACGAACTCGGGGTTCCCCTCGTCCTCAAACCATCGGGCGCCGCCGTCGCTGACGAACTTGTACTGGTAGGTCCCGGGCTCGAGCTCGATGATGACGGTCCAGATGTTGTCACCGTCCTCGTCGGTCATCGGCGTCGCGTCGGTGCTCCAGCCATTGAAGTCGCCAGCCAGGTGCACGGTCGCGCCCAGGTCGTCACGCGTGCTGAAGAGCACCCCGCCCTCGACAAGCACCGGGCCCGCGAGCAGCTCGGCGTCGTCCCGGCTGTCCGCGCGGGCCATGGTGCCGCCCCCTCCGGTGCCCGGCGAGCCCTCGAGCACCGGCACCGAGAGGAACTCGGGCACCGGGTCTCCGAGGATCTCGTAGACGTGCGAGAGCGTCTTCCGGTAGATCTCGTCGAACGCACCCTCGAGCGATGAGGTCTGGTCGTCGCCGTACCACCAGAACCAGTCGCTTCCCTCGGCCGCGAGCATCTCGTCGTACGCGCGCTCGAGCGTCGGCCCGTCGATCTCGCCGCTCCGCTCGCGCGCCTCGAGATGGTTGCGCACCTTCGCGAGGTACTCCCATGCCGTGTTCTCCTCGGACTCGCCGATCCACGTCGCGAAGTTGTGGCTGATCCAGGAGCCAGCCCAGAGCTTTGGCAGCGTCTCGGTCGGCTGGTTGGCCTCGAGGTACTCGGCGACCGTCACCGTGTTGAGCCACTCGGCCTGTTCCATCTGGCCGTACCAGGAGTGGAAGAACTCCTTGCCGTCGTTCTCGAACCACTCCCACGCGTTCTCGCCGTCGAGGATGATCGGGACGACGTAGCCGCGGTCGTCGCCGGCGAGCTGCCGGTGGATCGAATGGAGACTCCGCATCATCGCGTTCGCTGCCTCCACGCCGTCAAGCCGGCTGAAGTTGAACCCGATGTCGTCGGAGAGCCGGTGGTCACGGAAGATCATCGCGACGCGCGCGCCCTCCTCGCCGGCCCAGTGCATCGAGTACTTCTGGCGGACGGTCGGAGTCGTCCCGAGCGTCTTCTGCAGCACCTGGTCGTCCGAGGCCATCCAGAGCAGCCCGGCGCTCGCCACGGCCGGAACGATCTCCTGCGCGACGGAGCCCTCCCCCGGCCAGAGTCCCTTCGGGTCATGGCCGAACCGCTCGGCGTAGTACTCGACCGCCAGTTCGAGGTGTCTCGTGACGTCCTCTCGCCGCGCGAACCGCTCGGCCGGCAGCGCCGTTCCGGGCATCGCCACACGCGCGAGGTCGGTGTCGTGAATGAGCGGAAGGATCGGGTGGTAGAACGGGGTCGTGGTGACCTCGATCTGTCCGGCGTCCTGGAGCCGCCTGTGGACCGCCACGACGTTCTCCATGATGGCCCGCTGCGCCTCGAGTATCTCGACCTTGTCGTCCTCCGAGTAACCGCGCTCCTTCTCGATGAGATGCCGCACGGTCACCACACGGCCGTCCTCGAGCTCGACATCGCCGTCCTGGAAGTCCGGGTCGAACCACGCGAGGTTGAACCAGACCTGAAGATCGCGCCAGTCCTGCTCGCTGAACCCAGCGGCCGCCGCCTCGAGCTCCTCGAGCGAGTCGCCGCCCTTCATCGCCTTGAGCTCGGCGTAGCGCGGCCAGACGAGGATCATGTTGTCCCAGTGCGCGTTGAAGAAATGTGTCAGCAGATAGACCTGGTCCTCGACCGTGAGGGCGGACGCGTCCTTGAGCGTCATGCGGTAGTACTCGTCGCAGGGCACGCCCGCGTCGAGCGACGCAATGAGGTCCTCGAGCTGCATCAGGAGAATGGGCGTGAGGTTCACCGTGAAGTGGATGCCCGGGTAGCCGTCCAGGATCGAGACCATGTCGTAGTAGTCCTTGATCGCGTGGAGGCGGACCCATGGCTCCATGTACTCCCCGGTCTCGAGGTCCTTGAGATACTTCGGCTGGTGCTGGTGCCATATGACGGCCAGGTTGATCGGGCGCCCGTACGACTCGAGCGTCCCGACGATCGGCTCGTGCACGTCCGACCCCTCGACCGCACCCATCACGACCGAGCCGTCGTCCGCGACCGAGAGCACGCTGTTATACCCTCCGTGTCCGTCGTCGGTCTTCTCCGGGTTGTGCGGGTCGGGCTCCCAGCTGGTCCCGCCGTCGACGACGTACTTGTACTGCCACGTCCTCCCGGCCTGCAGGTCGAGCACGACCTCCCAGACGCCGTTCCCGTCGTCATCCCTCATCGCGAGCGCCGCCGGGTCCCACCCGTTGAACTCGCCCGCGAGATGGACCGTCCGCGCGCTTGCGTGCTCGAACGTGAAGAGGATGCCGTCATCGACCGCCGTCGGGGCCGCGGAGGCTGCAGCGCCTGCCGTGTCGGATGCATCGGTCGCCTCGACCATCTCAGTGGCCGTGGCCGTACACCCGGGAGCGACTGCCAGCAGCAGAGTCGCCGCGAGCACCGTGCACATGATGTCGACCGGGTGTCTCAGCGTGGATCTCATGGCTCCCCCTAGTCGATCTCGAGCGCGTCGAGTGTCACGTACTTCCCCTGCTCCAGGCTGTACGACCCCAGGATCTCCTCCTGCGATCGAGCCTTGCCGCCGATGAAACCGAACATCTTCTTCGGGGCCGGGACGATGATGTCGTATATGTTCGGGTCGATGGCCAGGTCATCACCGCCGCCGCCGCGCCACTCCTCGCAGCGCGCCTTGACGTCCCGGAAGTCGCCCAGGCCACCCGCGCCGTAATCCTCCTGAACGCCGGCCGCCGGAGTGAACCGCCAGTCCGCTGCGGCCCCGTCGATTCGGTCAATGGGTATCGAGATCCGGATCGTGCCCGCCTCGATGTCGGTCGTGACGGTCGCGCCCAGGTCGACCTTCTCTGACGTGGAGTCCATCACTTCGACCGTCTCCCCCGCCGCGAAGACCTGATACTCCGAGGGCGCCGACAGCATGACGTTCGCGTTCCGACGCATCTCACCGTCGCCGCCCTCCTGCGTGTCGATGGCGACGGCGACCATCGTCAGACGGTTGCCGATCCCCCACGGATCGACGAGGTTGCGCATGGTGAACTCGAAGACGAGGTTGCCGTTGTCGCGCTCGATCGCGAACTTGAGGATGTCGGCCTGCCCGCCCTCGCCGAACGCCTCGTTGGTTGGATAGGTGTAGTCGCCGTCACCGGTGTCGTCACCCTCGACGTCGTTCCACGTTGCGAGGATCTCGGCGCCGGCCGCGACTGCGAAGACGAGCACCAGCGCGGTGACCGTCGGCAACAGCCATCGTCCGTTCGTGATGCGTCTCATCGTTCTCCCCCCCTGTGTGAGTCCGGTCTCCGGTCGGGCTACTCGCCGGCCAGCAGTTTGTCCACTTCGCCCACCGCCGTGCGCATCGCGTCCTCGACCGACTTCGTGCCGTCAAGCGCGGCCTGCATCTCCGGGATGAAGAGGTTCTCGATCTCCGGATAGAACGGCGTCGGCGGACGCGGGATGGCCGTCTGCATCTGCTCGACGAAGGTCGACAGGTACGGATGTTCCTCCGACGTGATGGCGTCCATCGCTTTCGTGTTCACCGGGATCTGTCCGAGCGTGAGCGCCCAGTTCCGCTGGTTCTCCTCGTTGGCGACGAACATGAGGAACTCGGCGGCGAGTTCGGGCTTGTCGGTCGAGCGGAACACGACGAGGTCGTTCCCGCCGACGTTCGTGTGCGAACCGGCAGGACCCGCCGGGATATGCCCGACGCCGAAGTCGATGCCCGTCCGCTTGAGGCTCTCGACGGCCCACGGGCCGTTGAGGATCATCGCGTAGCGACCGTTCTGGAACCCGACGTCGCCGGTGATGCCGCCGGCTCGCCACGCGCCACCCTCGATGCCGTACTCGGCGAACATGTCGACCTTGAGCTGGAACGCCTCGACCGCCTCCGGCGAGTCGAGCGTGCAGTGCATCAGGTCGTCGCTGAGCAGGTCGGCGCCGTACGTGTAGAAGAACGGAAGCGACCACCACAGCGAGTTCGTCAGACCGATGCCGAAGACACCCTCATCCTTGTCGGTGAGCCTCTGCCCGAACTCGATGAGCTCGTCCCAGGTCGCCGGCGGCGTGTCCGGGTCGAGCCCCGCGGCGCGGAACATCGCTCTGTTGTAGAACAGACAGAGGCCGTTGGTCTGGTCGGGGATCCCGTAGAGCTGCCCGTCGTACATGCAGCTCTGAAGCGCCACCGGGAAGATGTCGGCGCGGTACTCCGCGGGCACGTACTCGTCGAGCGCCAGGAGCGCGTTCTTGCTCGCGAGCTTCGGGAGGAACGAGACGTCGACGCGCGCGATGTCAGGCTCGGTGCGGGTCGTGAGCGCGGTCTGGATCTTCGGCTCGGCGCCCGCGAACGGCAGCCTGACGACCTCGATCGTCACACCGGGATGCGACTCCTCGAACCGCGCGACCATCTCCTTGAAGACGGGATGCTCCTCGTCGTTGTACGTCTGCCAGATCGTGAGCGTCCCGGTGGTGTCATCCCCGCCGCCACATCCCCAAACCATGAGGCCTACGACCAGCAGTATCAGTGCCATCGCAGTAGATTTGCTCACTTCTCCCCCCCTTGCATCCTGTTGAGGCGGGCGCGGTCCATCGCGCCGCATTCGTATCCGGTGTCCTTGTCGGTGGATCGCGCCCGAACGGCGCTACTCCTTCACCGCCCCCATCGTCATGCCTTCGATGAAGTAGCGCTGCGCGAAGAAGAACAGAACGGCGATCGGCAGGATCGAGATGCACGACCCCGCCATCTTGAGCGTGTAGAGCTCCTCGTGCGCGCTCTTGAACATCGCGAGTCCGACCGGCACCGTGTAGAGCCGCTCGACGTTCGTGACGATGAGCTGCCAGAGGAAGTTATTCCAGTGGAACTGGAATGTCAGCAGGAAGAGCGTCGCGATGATCGGGATCGAGAGCGGGACCATGACGGTCGTGAAGACCTGCCGCTCGCTCGCGCCATCGATCTCGGCCGCCTCGATGAGCTCGCTCGGGATCGTCATCATGTACTGCCGCATGAGGAAGAGCCCGAACACGTTCGCCAGATGCGGGATGATCATCGCCTTGTAGGTGTTCATCCACCCGAGCTTCGTGATGATGGCGAACTGCGGCACCACGTACATCATGCCCGGGATCATCAGCGACAGAAGCAGGAACCCGAAGAGGCGGTCCCGCATGAAGAACTGCTTCTTCGCGAAGACGTAGCCGGCGAGCGACGCGAAGAGCGTCGCGAAGGCCGCGGCCGTCGTGGCGACGATGACGCTGTTGACGAAGTAGCGGCCGAACCCGAAGTCGCCGAGAACGCGCTTGAAGTTGTCGAGCGTCGGCGCGGACGGGAAGATCTCGGGTGAGAAGGCAGTCCCCGGCTGCTTGAAGGCCGTGACGACCATCCAGAAGAACGGGAACAGCACCACGACCGCCGCGAGCGTCAGCCCGACGTACAGTGCGATGGTCCTCCAGGTGGATGTCTTCTCTACCGCCACGGTCTCTCCTACGTGTTGTCGGCCCCCAGGAACTTCCGGTTCACCAGCGACACGATCACCGTGAGCGCCAGCAGGATATAGGACATCGCTGAGGCGTACCCGAGCCGCCACTGGTTGTAGAACGCGTCGAAGACGTAGTATCCGGTCACCCACGTCGCGCCGAGCGCGCGACCGCCGACGTCGACGTTCGGACCGCCGCTCGTCATCGCGTAGACCTCGACGAACGCGTTCAGGGCCGCGATCGTCCCGATGATGACCATGAAGAATGTGATCGGCTTGACGAGCGGGAGCGTGATCCGCGTGAACCGCTGCCACGACGTCGCCCCGTCGATGGCGGCGGCCTCGTAGAGCGACGGCGAGATGTTCTGGATGGCCGAGAGATAGAGGATCATCCCGAACCCCGCGCCCTTGAGAACGTTCGCGAACACCACGGACGGCATCGCCGACCCGGGCATCCCCAGGAAGCCCTTCTCGGTGAACGCCGAGATGCCGACCGACTCGAAGATCCGCACGAGGATGCCCACATGCGGGCTGTAGATGAGCGTCCAGACGATGCCCACGACGAGCATGTCCAGCACGTACGGCAGGAAGAACGCGCTCCGGTAGATGGCCACGGCCTTGAGCCGGTTGTTCAGGAGGAGCGCGAGGATGAGCGACGCGGCGATCCCCGCGGGGATGATGAGCGCCGCGTAGTAGAGCGTCATCGCCACCGACCACCAGAACTTCACGTCGGTGAAGAGCTTCATGAAGTTCGCAAACCCCACGAACCGGAGCCCGCCGAACACGTCGAACGAGTCGGCGGGCACCTGATGCATCGCGAGGTACAGCGAATAGACGACCGGGTAGACCAGGAAGACGAGGAAGATGATCAGAAACGGAGCCAGGAACGTGTACGCGGTCAGGTTGTCCCTGGCGTGTTTCGTCAGCGACCAGGTTCTCCCTGCGCGGGCGCCATCGCCTCCTGTCCCGTGGTTTGTCACTCGACCGTCAGCACCGAGTTCTTGCCCCCGTAGGGGTCGGATATGAACTCAGGGTTGGCCGGGTCCTCCATCCACGTCCCGTCCACCACGAACTTGTACTCGTACTGCCCCGGCTCGAGCGCCAGCGTGATCGCCCAGAGCCCGTCGTCGTTCATCGTCATCGCATCGGCGTCGGGGCTCCACGCGTTGAACGAGCCCGCGATGTAGACCGCGCCCGCGTCGGGCATGTCGAGCGTGACCGGAACCTCGACCGCGCCCTCGGGCGCCGGCGCCTTCTTCGGCTCCTCCGTTGCCTCCTTGGTCTCGCGCGCACCCACGACGGTGCCCGTCACGAGTTCCGCTTCGTACTCGATGCTCGCGGGCACCACGATGAGCGAGTTTTCGATGCCGCCCTCGTAGTCGGTGTCCGGGTTATTCGGATCCCTCTCCCACGCCACGCCGCCGTCGAGCACGAACTTGTACTGATAGCGGCCCGGGGGAAGTGGAACGACGATCGACCAGACGCCGTCGCCATCCGGGTCGGACATCGGGTCGATGGCCGGGTCGTACCGCCCGCCGCCCTGCGTCCCGCCCCAGTTGTTGAAGCTGCCGGCCAGTGTGACCTGCCGCGCCGAGGGCGCGTAGTAGTTGAAGACGAACCCGCCTTCCACCTCGCGCGGAGGCGGAAGCCGATCCTCGATCACGCTGAGCACGCCCGCGCACGACGACAGAACGAGCGCCGCGGCGGCGAGACCGAGGACGAGGGCGAGACGGGTGCGTCGCATGGTGTTCGTGCGCATCGTCAAGACCCTCCCTAGAACGTGATGAGTGCCATGATGCCGATCGTCCTCGCATCGGCCAGGGCTTCCTCAGCGTCGAGAACGCTGGTGCCTTCGTGGTCCCACATGTAGTGCGAACGCCAGCGCTCGCGGCCGTTCCCGCGGCCCTCGACCGGCGTGTCGATGTAGCTCAGAGGATCGACGCCGTAGCCGACCCGGAACTGGATGTTCGGGCGCGGACTGTACACGACAGCCACGTACGGAGCCATGAACGAATCGTCGTCCAGGGTCACCTCGCGCATCTCGGTCGTATCGGACACCGATGCCTGCGGGACGTCCTTGTACGTCATGTGGCGGACGTCGAAGATGACGCTCCAGTCCTGGTTGAGATGGTAGCCGCCGCTGAAGATGGCCTCCATCGTGTCGTACACGCTGGTCTCGTCTGGCTCCGGGTCGTACTCGACCGAGCGGGTCTCGCCGGCGATCTGGAACCAGAGACGGTCCTCGATGATGTTGGCCCGGGCGCGCCCGGCGAACCGTGAGGTCGTCAGGTCGAGCTCGTCCATCCCGGTCCACTGCTCCATCGAGTCGGTGAACACGGCGTTGTAGGTCATGTGGTCATACTCGACGCCGAGGTCGAAGATGCCGAGTTCGAAGTCGCCGTCGAACTCGATGTTCGTCCCGTCGATCTCGGGGATCGGGCCTGCGACACCCGCGACCAGCGGCGAACCGTCGTAGCGGACCTCGGTGTACTGCCGGATTTCGCCGATCGGCCAGAGGTCGCCCCAGCCCTGCGTGCCCATGCCCATGAACCGCGAACCGGTGGCCGACGTGTACTCCTCGCCGTCCTCCATCCCGTCGAGCGTCATCTTCCCGAACTCGAGCCGAAGATCCATCGGCTCGACCGGAGCCGCGTCGAGCTGGACAAGCATGATGGTGCCGGACATGTCGCCGGCCACCACGTCGATGGCGCCGTTGCCGAACTCGTCGCCCTCGACCTTCTCCTTGTTGCCCATGTCCCAGACGCTCTCGTAGTCGTACCGGACGTACCCGACGGCGAGCCCGTAGTTGTCGGACAGCGGGTAGTCCACATCGAAACCGAGGAAGCGCTCGGTGTTGCCCATCTCGAACCAGTCACTGGTCGAACCGGTGTCGGCGATGTGCTCGTCGAGGTGCGGGCTCGTGTTCGAACCGGTGAAATCGATCCACCAGCCGTCGCTCCACGACACGTAGTTCGCGCCGAGCGTCACAGGACCGGCCGGCCGCGTCAGACGGGCCGCCATCAGGTCGGTGTCGGTGTTGTCGTAGATGTCCGGATCGTTGTAGATGTCGGCGTCGTACATGCTCGCGTAGACGCCCTCGAGGTCGATATCCCAGAAGTCGGTCGTGAGGATGACGCCCTGCGCGCCGCGACCGAACGGGATGTGCTCTTCCTCGATCGTCCCGAGAAGATCCCGATGGCCAACGAGCTCGATCGGACCGCCGAACTGCACGAGCTCCTCGTTGTAGAAGCCGGTGACCGAGAACAGGTCCCCCTCGAGCGACACGTGACCATCGTAGAGGTCCGCCCCGATCTCCTGCATCTCGCCCTCGCCCGTGAAGACCCGAAGCGTCGCCTTGCCGGTGACGTTGTTCGACACGGTGGGAACGACCGAGATGAAGACCTCGTGATCGGGTCGGGTCAGGCGCCACGTCGGGTCATCGTCGACATCCGACTCGGTGTCGTAGGTCGCCCGGTACCAGCCCTCGAGCCGCACACGCGAGTTGACCTGTGTGTTCGAGATGGCAGTCGTCGCATCATCGGCCGCGAGCTCACCGTCATCGTCGATGACCAGGAGCGAGTTCCCGTAGTCGCCCGAGATCTTGGGGTTGTCCGGGTCGGCCACCCACTGCGAACCGTTCACGACGAACTTGTACTCGTAGCTGCCCGGCTCGAGATCGAGGACGACGCGCCACGTGCCGTCGTCACCGAGGACCATCGGGTTCTCGTTCATGTTCCAGTTGTTGAAGATGCCGGCCAGGCTGACGCTCGCCGCGTACGGGTCGTAGTAGGTGAACTCGATGCCGTCGTCCACCTTCGAGAGTCCCGCGTGCGCGACCGCGGTCAGGACAAGCACCGCCAGCAACACCACGCTCAGTAGATTCCTCGTTCGCATACGCTCTTCTCCGCTCGGGCGGGGCGGGCGTGCGGCCTGAGCCCCGCTGTCGAGCGCCCCGCAGGGCGCCGACGGCTCTCTAGTAGTAGATCCTCACGAATGCCTTGAACACCTGCTGGGTCGTCGTTCCCGAATCGTGATTGACGAAGTCTCCGTCGTTCGTGAAGTCGTTGCTGTGATCCGGGTTGCCGTACTCGACGAAGAACTCGGCGCCCGACCACCCGAGGTATCGGAGCTGAGCGAACGCCGTCTGGCGTGACTCGGTCAGCTCGTCCACGTTCAGGACGCGCGCGTAGAACTTCCAGTTGTCGCTCAGATTGACGTTCACGCCGAACCCGTAGGCCGTCAGCTCGTAGTCCGCGTCGATGTCCTTGATGCGGTACTGGAGGACGAGCTTGACCAGCCGATTCTCGCCGGTGATCTCGGTGAAGAGGTTCGGCCAGACGCCGTAACGGTTCTCGTGGACCTTGTACTCGACCTTCCCGGTGAAGCCGTTGACGAACTCGAGGTAGGCCTCGGTCCCCCACTCCTGGCGGGTGCCCTCCTCCGCGTCGGGCCCTTCCTTCGGCTCCTCCTTGTAGGTCCACCCCTTGAGGTTCACGGCCTTCGTCGGGACGCGGTACTGAGCCTCGGCGTAGTAGCGCGTGTACCCGTTCTTGTTGCGGTTGTCACCGCTGGAGAGCTCGTTCGTGTAGAAGATCTCCCCGATGTCCTCGTACGACCCCAGGAACCGGAACGGCCCCACCTTGATGTCGCGGAGCTCGGTCTTGAAACCGTTGCGGCCCTCGTCGCCCGGCTCTCGGGCGTCGCGGGAGGTGTTGCGACCGAACTCGGTCGCCCACGTCACGCGCCCGAAGCGTCTCAGCGACGGGAGGAGCTCGCCGACGATGAGCTCGCTGTCGACGGCGATCACCTCATCGAAGTCGGCGTAGTCACATCGCGCGTACGTCGTGCCGAGCACGATCCGGTTGCCGATGACGTTGCTGGTGAGGCGCCCTCCCCGGTAATCGTAGTCGTAGCTCGTATCGCTGTAGAACATCGCGCCCTGGAACCCGTAGGTGTCCCAGAAATCCATGCGGACGCCCTGCGCTCGCGGACCGTACGAGTCGTCCTTCACCCGTCCCTGGTCGAGAACACCGAGGAGCGGCTCGTTCAGCCAGAACCGGTCCTGCCGTGTGAAGACGTGCGTCTCGACCTTGCTGCCGCGGAACCTGATGTGCCCCTCCTTCAGGAAGAGCTCGGTCGCCTTCACGTCGTCCACCCACCGGTTCGACTCCGCGGCGAACTTCAGGAACGTATCGATGTCGGTCCATGGGCTCGTCTTGAGCCTGAGCTCCGCGTAGAGCCTCGGGTTCTCAAGCCCCCAGCTCGGATCGCCGCCTCCGCTGCTGGAGATCTCCGTCATCAGATCGGAGTACCCCTCCAGCGTCGTGATGGCGGGCGACGGCGGAGCCAGAGCCAGAAGCAGAGCGGTCGCCAGGAACGCGGCCGTTCCCGCCGCCCCGTATCTCCTCTGTCGTGTCAAGGGCTGCTCCTTGTCTCCGTCACACCCTCGTGACTTCCTGTGTGTCTTCCTGTCAGTTACCAGACGAACATCGCCGAGAGCCGGTAGAGACTCCCGATGCGCCGCTCGGAGAGCAGCGCCACATCGACTCGGAGGTTCTTCGACTTGATGCCGACGCCCGCGGTAATCCGGTCACGGTTCATCCCCGCCCGGAGCGCGAACGCGTCGTAGAACCAGACCTCCGTCCCGAGGTTGATCGAGGCCTTCTCGTCGTAGAACGCCGGCGCCTCGCGCGGGATCCGCCACTCGCCGGTCATGAGCATCACACCCCGGAAGAGGTATGAGCCGCCGAGTCGGAGCTCGGCGTAGACCGGGTCGGTGGCGTCGGTCGTGTCGAGCAGCTGAAGTTTGGGCTCGCCGAGGTTGCGGAAGGTCCCGCCGACGGTCCAGTTGTTCCGGCGGTAGAGCCACCCGAGATCCGCCGCGAACGCGGCGTCGCCGCCGTCCTCGAACGCCGGGTCGTTGTAGTAGTCGTAGCCGGGCGCGTCGATCGAGAGTCGCTTGAGCGCGACGCCCGCCGCGAGCCCCTCGAGGAAGCACCCGTTGAAGCCGTATCCGGCGACGATGGTGTCCTCGCTGTAGAGGTCCTCCGCCCCGGTCCGCATCCACCCCACGGCCGCGCCGTGCGTGCCGTTCCCGTACCCGGCGATCGCCGCGTCCTCAGAGAGTCCGTCGACCGCGTAGACGCTCGTCCGCATGCCGAACACCTCGATGCGTTCGAGGGTCGCAAGGCCCGCGGGGTTCCAGTGAAGCGCCGTGACGTCGTCCGCGACCGCGACGAACGCGCCGCCCATGCCCATCGCCCGGGCGCCGACCTCGGTCTCGATGAAGTTGGCCGACGCCGCGACCGGGACCAGCGCGAGCGCCGCACAGAGGACGAGTGTTGCTGTTCTCTTCATGTGCGCTCCTTACTTGATGACGACCACGGGACGGTTGACCCGCTCGTAGGTCGGCTGCTGTCTGAACCTGGCTTCGACTCGCATGACGTAGATTCCGTACGGAACGACCTCGCCGTGCATGTCCGTCCCGTCCCAGGTGATCTGGACCGGGGTCCGCCCGATGTAGTCGGACGGCTGATGCCAGACGAGTCGCCTGGCCAGCTTTCCGGCGAGGTCGTAGAACTCGATGTTCACGTGATCGGCCTCACGCGCGATGTAGAACGTGACGATCATCTCGTCGCAGACGCCGTCGCCGTTCGGCGAGAACGGGTTCGGCTCGGTGAGGACTCCGGAGAGACCATCATCCTCGTTGAAGCTGAGCGCATCCCAGAAGAACACGCCCAGTTCACCCAGACGGTCGGTCTCCGCCGCAACGGTGTTCCCGCCCGGCGAGTTTGCGGCGCCGGCGAGGATCCAGCGGTCGGTCAGCGTGTTCCACTCGAAGAGCCCGAACTTCGCCTCCTCGACTCCGCCGACGTCATACTGCGGGTAGTGAAGCGACACGCTGATCGGGCCGCCGGCCGAGACCGGGACCCCGCCCGACTCGAGTGTGACCTCGCGCGCCGTCCCGATGTACTCCATGTTGTCTCGGATGTTGGCACGGTCGACCTCGGTCGAGGCGAGTGCCCTCACGACGACGTCCACATCGCCGCGGAGGGGCAGGTCGTCACCCGTGAGCGTGACGACGGTGCCGTCCTGGAAGACGAGGTCATACCCGTCGTCGCCGAACGTCATCGTGTCGGCGACGGTGATGGCCTGCTCGGCCGCCCAGGGCTCCGGTACGGCCATGACGAACGGCCCCGCCGTGATCTCGTTCTCGTGCGACGAGCCATCCATGGCCCGGATGCTCGCCGTGATGGCGCGGGCCTGGCCGGTCACATTGAGCGCGATCTCGTTCGTCGCCGCGACGATGCCCGCGCGCGCGACGTCGGCCGCCCAGATGTCGTCCTTGAGGTTGACCATGTCGACGGCGTGCTGCGTGGTGTCGCCGAAGGCCGTCCAGATGAACACGGCGTCCTCGACACCCGAGGCGTCCGTGATGGTCGTCCAGAACACCGCGGGCGCCTCGTCGAGCGCGACCCATGGCACGTGCTGGATGCTCCCGTCCGGAACGAACGGCGTGATGACCGGCGGCGAGAAGTCCTCAGCGAAGCTCGCCTCGAGCACACAGGCGACCATGTTGTTCTCGAACCGCTCCTCCGCCTCGGCCGTGGTGTAGTCGAGCATCTCCTCCTGGGTGCGGCCCGGCTCGTGACCGGTCCCGTAGCTCACGGCCACGTCGATGATGTTGGCGTCACGGTCGCGATTGCCTTCGCTGTCCGCCCCGCCGCCGAACTGCCACTGGCCGGTATTGGCGTTGATCCAGCGGATGCCGCCGAGGTTCTGATCGTTCGAGTCCCCGTCGTGCGATGACAGGGTCGCGATGATGTCCCAGTTCCTCACATCGTCATCCGTGTCGCCGTCATCCCCGAAGAGGTCCCGGCGTACGCGCATATCGATGGTGTTGTCCTGGTGGTTGTTGCAGAGGGCGATGTCGCTGTCGTTCTTGTAGAGTCCCCAGTTCGCCGACGAACTGGAGTCGTTCGACATGATGAACCACTTGCCCCAGCCCTCGACCGAGATGCCGTAGTCCCACGCGTCGACGACCGCGATGTCGACGTTCCGGCTTGGGAACCCGCTCGTCGAGCCGGCGCCCTCCTTCGCGTCGATGTAGATGTCGATCTTCTGGAGGTTCATGTCCGTGCGGTACTCGCTGTCGCACGTCTGCTCGCTCGGCTGCGGCGCGCCCCAGTCGGCGGCGCCCGTCTCCGTGTGACTGACGAGCTCGTCGATCGTCATGCGGAACACGAGGTAGTCGCCGTCGGCGAAGATCTCCACGCCGGTGATATCGAAGGAGCCCTCGCGGAAGACGGTGTCGGTCGGATACTGATAGTACAGCCCCTCGATCGGCGTCCCGTCGGGATCACCGTTCGATGTCTGGTTCGGACCGTGATCGTCGCCGACCGTGTCGATGAACTCGCGGATCGCGATGGCCGGGTTGTTGACGGTCACCGTGATGCCGAGGGTCGTCGGCCAGACGTTCGTCGCGTCGCGTGCGGTGACGGTGACGGTCTGGTCGCCGTCGGAGGCGCCTGACGTGAGCGTCTCGGACGCCGAGTAGGTGCCGTCACCCGCGATGACATCCGCGCCGGCGCCGTCGTCGAGCATCCGAATGAGCTGGCTTCCGCCGATGCTCGAGAGATCGAGGAACACGTCCCCGATACCGCCTCCTGTGTCAGTCACGTCGACCGTGTAGGTCACGAGCTCACCCGGAGCGACGGGAGACGGAACGGCGGAACCGTTCGCGAGGGTCGGCGCGTCGCCCTCCTCGCGCACGACGTAGGTGGTGTAGTTGCCGAGCGTCACCGGCGTCGTCGCGGTCTCCCACCACTCCCCCGAATCGGGAAGCATGTCATGGGTCGCGTCGTTCGGCACCGAGTCGAGCGCCGTGCGCTTCTCGCCGTCTGTCTCCTGCATCAGGTAGACCTGGAGCCGGACGGTGTCGCCGGGCGACGCCTCGATGACCGAGAGCGGCACCGTGAAGACGGCTTCGGTCTCAGTCTTGTACGTGAGCCCCTGCGCCACGCCGTCGACCCCCGGGGCGTAGCCGATGCGCCACTCCTCGAGGTCGAAGTCGTAGTGCTCCCACTCGCTCCCGGTGTGACGGCGAAGGTCGGAGTAGTCGTCAGCCGCGTACTTGTACGTGAAGCAGTAGTCGGGCGCGAGTGCGTGACCGTAGTTGATCGGGAACCCGAACGGATCCTCGAGCCCGCCGTTGGCGTCGCCGTGTGTGTCGAAGAGCGTCGCCAGATGAATGCCGTCCCAGTTCGAACTGAACGTGAGCGCCACCGTGAGGTCGTCCGTATCGTTCGTCACGCTCAAGATGGTGAGATCGACGCCCTCGTCACTGTTGTGATCGGGGTCGGACTCGGGCGCGGTCTCGTCGATCTCGACGATGGTCGCGTCGATCGGAAGGTAGACGGTCTCAACCGGAAGCCGTCCCGTTGTGCCGGAGATCTCGATGGTGCCGTAGAGCGTGGCGGCCGTGATCTCGCCGGTCGCCACACCGGTCGCGTCCGTCACGATCGGTGTATCGAGCGACGTCACGAGACTCGACGGCGTCGCCGTGAGCGCCACCGAGACGGCGTCCTCCGGCACGCGGTTCCCGTAGTCGTCCAAGACCGTCGCCGTCAGCGTCGCCGTCTCACCCGTCCTCAGGGCCACGGGACTCGCGGTCAAACCGACGCGCGAAGCCTCCGCGGGGCTGACGCCGAACGCCAGCGTGTCGACATCGATGGTCGCGTACGCCGACGCAGGGTCGATGGTCGACGAGACGTACGTCGTCCCGGCCGATGTGGACGTGAAGACGGTCGTGAACCGACCGTTCGGGTCGGTCGTGAGGTTCGTGACGCTGAAGCCGCCGCCCGCGCCGGTCGCGGTCATGCTCACGTTGACGTCGGCGACCTTCGCGTCGTTGCCGCTGCCGTCCTTGAGCTGCCCGGTGACGACGCGGCCCGAGTCGCCGGCGGTAACCTCGTAGCTTCCGGCGGAGAGCGCGAGAAGCGTCGGGCGCGCCGCTCCGATGCCGACCTCGAGCACGCCCGTGCTCCGCGTCGGCGTACCCGCGTAGACACGCAGGACCTCGATCTCGTCGTCCGCAACGCGGACTCCCGCGCGGCCGTCGACGAACATGTCCGACGTCAGCGTCCAGCTCGGGATGGGAACCGAGCTCGTGTCCGCGATGACCACTGTCCCGTCGGCCGGGTAGGCCGGGTCGAGCTTCGTCACGGAGAGCACGACGCCGTCCTGCGCGTCTTCGTCCCAGTACGCGACCCGGTCGGCGTCGTCGCGGGGCTCGATCCACGCGTCCGCGTAGTAGTAGATCTCGTCGTCCGGCAGGCTCACCGTCGTCGCCACGCCGTAGACCGTCGCGCCGGTGGAGTCGACATAGGCGTACTTCGTCGCCTCGACCGCCGAGAGCGTCAGAAGCCCGACGTTCACGGTGTCGCCGTTCGCAACCGTCGTCTCGGCCTGGGCCGGAACGTATCCCTTGCCCTCGGCCATCACGAGCCAGTCGCCGTCGAGCACGGTCCCAATGGAGAACGCGCCCGTCCCGCCGGTCACGGTGAAGGTTCCGTCGCCGCCGGCCTCGCCGGTCACCGCGTCGTAGACGGTGACGTCGACGTCGAGGCTCGGGCCGCCGGTCAGGGCAACCTCGCCCTCGATGCGACCGGTGACCTTCATCAGAGAGAAGTCGACGTCGGTGATGTCCGGCTCGCCGGAAAGCACGACGTCCTCGACGGTCTCGGAGAGATACGAGGTCGCGGTCGCGACCACGTCGTAGGTGCCGTCAGGCACGAGGTAGATGGTGTACGCGCCGCCGCCTGGGCCGGTCTGACCCGACTTGACGGCGGTCTCGCCGTCGTAGGCCGTCACGGTGACCACGGTCGTCGTGTCGAGCGGGTCATCGAGCGTCACGGTACCGGAGATCGAGCCGCCCGGCGGGAACCCCTGGTCGGGTACCCCGTCGCCGTCGGCGTCGACCGGGGTCTCGTAGTAGTTGTCGAGGTCGGTGATGGCGTTCCACTCGGTCCCGCTGTTCGACTCGACACCCGTCGAGGAGGTCGGCATCGCGTCGTAGGCACCCGAGCCGTCGCCGCCGACGATGGCGCCGATGAACCTGAGCGTCGTCCCCGGGGGCACGACACCCTGCCCGAGGCCGAAGAGACCGTTCCAGGAGAACCGCGCCTCGAAGTGCTTCCAGCCCGGGTTGCCCTGCGAATAGACCTCGTCCACGTCGGTCGTCGCGGTCGGGTCGGAGCAGTGCTTGATGTCGAACACGCCCGGGAGGTTCCATCCGCCCATCACCACGTCCGCGCCGATCGTGCTGAACGTGATCTGCCGCGCGTAGAAATCGGCGCCCGTGAAGTCCGTGGCGCCGGTGATGCCGTTCTGCGCGTCCGTGTCGATGAAGAGCAGATACCCGTTGCCGTAGCTGCTCGGCCCGTTGACGGTCGTGACACCGATGTAGAGGCTGTCGGCGTCCCAGGTCACATAGAGATCGACCATGTCGGCGTCGCTCGGCCCCCACCGGTTGTCGTTGTCAGGATCCTCCACCCCCAACTCGTCAGGGTCCCAATCGTCATCACCCTGGGTCACATGTCCGTCGATGTCCGGGGTGTTGTAGGTCTTGGCGAACGCCCCGCCGACAGCGAGGGCGACGGCCAGGACCAGAACCGCGATGAACAGACTTCTTCGCATTCGAGACTCCTCATCGAGCCGCCCGCCGGGGCGGCGATGCATCGAAACCGGAGCAAGGTCGCCACCGGGCCACCCCACGGGGGGATGCGGTGTCCCTGCTCCGTTCTTGCCTCTACGGATGTCGTATTGGTGGCAAAAGGCTAGCAGACTGCGCCAGCGGGGTCAAGTTAGACGCGCGGAACCTGCTGATATGCGGGCATTTACGCTACTCGTGGTGTGTCTGGTGGCAGAGCCCGGCGGTCGGATGGCGCCACGGGGGCCGCTCACCGCTTCCCACAACCCGAATCCGGCGCTACGCGGCCTGCGCCTCGGGCTGCACGGCCGACCGCGCCCCTGCGAGCGCCTCAACGAGCGGGGGCATCACCTCACCCGCCCTGCCTATGAGGGTGGTGTCGATGAGAACCGAGATCGCGGTGTACTCGGTGTTCACCTCGACCACGAACGCCCCATTGTGCTTGGCCACGAGCGGGAGCGCCGAGGCCGGCCTGACGAGCGCCGAGGTCCCGACGACGAGCATCGCATCGCAGCAGCTCGCGGCGTCGTACGACTCATCGTAGGCCTCGGGCGGGAGCGGCTCGCCGAACCAGACGACGTCGGGGCGGACGAGCGCCCCGCAGGCCTCGCAGACAGGCGGAAGCGTGGGCAGTGGAGTCTCAAGAAGGTCGACGAGGGTCTGTTCCTTCGTGCATCTCCCCCGCCAGATGTTGCCGTGGAGCTCGATGGGACGGGTACTCCCGGCACGGCGGTGGAACCCGTCGACGTTCTGGGTCACGAGCATGAAGTCGTCGTAGATGCTCTCCAGCTCGGCGATCGCGGTGTGGGCGGGGTTGGGGTCCGCGTCGGCGATCATCTCGCGGCGGTACTCGTACCACCTCCAGACGAGTTCGGGGTCCCGCTGGAAGGCCTCCCACGTCGCGAGGTCCTCGGGCCCGTGGTTCTCCCACAGCCCGTCCTTCCCCCGAAACGTCGGGATGCCGCTCTCAGATGACACGCCGGCGCCGGTGAGGACGACGAGGCGGTCCGCTCGACTCAGGCGCTCGACCAGCTCCTGGGTGACGCGGCTCGGCGAGTCCATCGCCTCCTCCTTCCGGACGCTGTGCGTCCTCAGGTCAGACTACATGACCACCGGCTCCGTGCCCTCTTTCTCGATCCGGGGCACCCCGAAGTTCTGCTCCCGCTTGAAGCGGAAGCTCCAGTTCGGCGAGCCGTAACTCGTGCAGTTCATACATCGGATGCAGTCAACGCTCCCGATCTGCTCCGGCACCTTGAGGTCCATTGGACAGTGCCTCGAACAGTGATTGCAGGTCGCGCAGTTGGTGAAGTCCGAGCCCTTCGCGTACGCGATCGCGCAGCTATCGAGGTCCACGTTCAGCTGAAGCAGGCTGAACTTGTTCGTCAGACCGAACAGCGCGCCGAGCGGACAGAGGAACCGGCAGAACGGGCGCTTGATGACCATCATGGCGAGGAGACACACCGCGAGGAAGATCACCTTGAACGTGAACATCCCCGTCGTGAAGTCCATCCCCTCGGACCACACAGAGCCCCGCGAGTGGAAGAAGAGCCATGGCAAACCGGCTCCGAACGTCCCGGCCGGACAGATCTTGCAGAACCACGGTTCGAACGTGACCCAGGCGACGACACCGACGAGACCGACCAGCACGACGAACTTCATGTGCCGGACCCAATCGGGGAGCTTGATGTTCCTGAGCTTGACCTTGTTGACGATGTCCTGGAGCCACCCGAACGGACAGAGCCAGCCGCAAGGCCATCGTCCGATGAACAGCCCGATCGCACCGAGCGTACCGAGGAGATAGAACGGGAACGCCCGGACGATCAGGAAGTGCTGGAGCGTGCCGACCGGGCAGCTTCCCCACGCCATCGGACAGGCGTAGCAGTTGAGCACGGGGACGCAGACGCCCTTGAGCGTCCCCTGGTAGAAGCTCATCTTCGGAAGCGCCGCGAAGTAGGAGTTCGTGGCGAGGAGTCCGATGAACTGAACGATTCTGCGCTTCACTGCTGCGTCCGCCTTCCGCTGGCGCGAACGAGGTCCGCTACGCGACGCCGATACAGGTCAGGCAGATCATCGCGCCGTTCGAAAGCGTCTCCCAGAAGTCACCAATGGAGAGGCCGTAGGCGATGGCTGCGCCGAAGAGAATGAAGAACAGTGCGAAGAGGAAGATGCGCACGGTGGCCACCCATGCTGTGCCCGCCCATCGGCGGACCGTCAGGCCGCGCCTCCGGGAGCCTCGGATGCGGGCGCCCGGCGCGCGAGAACATCGTTCCACGGTTGTGGGGAGTACACATCGATTCTAGGCTGTGAGCTGACCGGTCGTCAAGCGGAAAGCCCCTTGCCGCTGGGCACTTCCCGAGGTCGGCGCGGCTCGCGGAGGTCCGGTCGACTCGGTCTCCGACACCAAGACCCGTGGGATGGGAGCCGCCGCCGAAGCGACGAGCGGGGCCCCTGGGGACCCCGCTCGAAACACCATCCGTGACCCGGCGCCGCATCCCTCACGGCGCCCGTGTCGCGGCTACAGCATGCCCTTCATCTTCGCCCTGAGCACCGCGTGCGCGGCGGCCAGACGAGCCACCGGGACACGGTACGGGGAACAGCTGACGTAGTCGAGACCGGCGTGGTGACAGAAGTTGATCGACTCCGGGTCGCCACCGTGCTCGCCGCAGATACCGACCTTCAGGTCCTCGTTGACGTCACGGCCCTTCTCGACCGCGAGCTTCACGAGAGCTCCTACGCCGCGCTTGTCGATCGACTGGAACGGGTCCTTCCGCAGGATCCCCAGCTTCAGGTAATCCTTGATGAAGCTCCCCGCGTCGTCGCGGCTGTAGCCGTACGTCATCTGCGTCAGGTCGTTCGTGCCGAACGAGAAGAAGTCGGCGTGCTCCGCGACCTCGTCGGCCACGACGCACGCGCGCGGGATCTCGATCATCGTCCCGACGTGGTAGTTCACCTCGACCCCGCACTTCTTCATGGTCTCCTCGGCCACGCGCTGGACCAGCTCCCGCAGAAGTGAGAGCTCTCGCGGCTCGCCGACGAGCGGGATCATGATGTCGGGTCTGGCATCGATGCCGCGCTTCACGAGCGAGCAAGCGGCTTCCATGATGGCACGCGCCTGCGTCTCGTAGACCTCCGGGTACGTCACGCCGAGACGGCAGCCGCGGTGTCCGAGCATCGGGTTCGTCTCGTGCAGGGCCGCGGCGCGCTCGACCATCATCTCCGGATCCTTGCCCAGGTCGCGCGCAAGCTCCCGGATCTCGTCCTCGGTCGCGGGAATGAACTCGTGGAGCGGCGGGTCGAGCAGACGGATGGTGACCGTGAGCCCCGCCATCGCCTCGAGGATACCCTCGAAGTCATCCCGCTGGAACGGAAGCAGCTTCGCGAGCGCCTCGCGACGCTCGGTCTCGTCGTTCGCCATGATCATCGCGCGGATGTACTGGAGACGCTCCTCCCCGAAGAACATATGCTCGGTCCGGCACAGGCCGATGCCCTCGGCGCCGAACTTCCGCGCGGTCTTCGCATCCTCGGGCGTATCGGCGTTCGTCCTGACACCGAGCTGGCGGAACTCGTCAGCCCACTCCATCAGCGTGGCGAACGCGCCGGAGAGCTCGGGCTGCTCGGTCGGCACCTTCCCGGCGATAACGTCGCCGGTGGAACCATTCAGCGTCAGCCAGTCGCCCTCCCTGAGCGTCGTCCCGTTGACTGTGCAGGTCTTCGCGCGGTAGTCGATCTGGAGGTCGCCGGCGCCCGCGACGCAGCACTTGCCCATGCCTCGCGCCACGACGGCAGCGTGCGACGTCATGCCGCCACGCGCCGTGAGGAATCCCTGCGACGCGTTCATGCCATCGATATCCTCGGGCGACGTCTCCTCGCGCACGAGGATCGTGCGGTGCTTGTCCTCGTCGGCGTCCTCGGCCCACGCGACCGCGTCCTCCGCCGTGAACACGACACGACCGACGGCGGCTCCCGGCGACGCCGGCAGACCGCGGGTGAGCGCTTCGTACTCGGTCTTCGGATCAATGCGCTCGTGGAGGAGCTGCTCGACCTGGTCCGGGTCGACGCGCATGACGGCGGTCTTCCGGTCGATGAGCCCCTCGGACTCCATCTCGACGGCGATTCGTACGGCCGCCTCGGCCGTTCGCTTGCCGGTCCGCGTCTGGAGCATCCAGAGCTTGCCGCGCTGGATGGTGAACTCGATGTCCTGCGTGTCCGTGTAGTGCCGCTCGAGCTTCTCGCGGATGGCGTCGAGCGATGCGTAGATCTCGGGCATCATCTCCTCGAGGGACTCGCCGTCGCCTTCCTTCTTCTGAGAGAGGTTGATCGGGTGCGGCGTCCTGACGCCCGCGACGACGTCCTCACCCTGCGCGTTCGGGAGATACTCGCCGTAGAAGGTCCGCTCGCCCGTGGCCGGATCGCGGGTGAAGGCGACGCCCGTCGCGCTCTCCTCGCCCATGTTGCCGAAGACCATCGCCTGGACGTTGACCGCCGTCCCCCAGTCGTCGGGGATGTCGTTGAGTCGGCGGTAGCTGATCGCGCGCTGGATGTTCCACGACTGGAACACGGCGCGGATTGCGCCCCAGAGCTGCTCTCTCGGATCGTCTGGGAATTCCTTGCCGGAGAGCTCCTTCACCTTCGCCTTGAACTGCCCCGCGAGATACTTGAGATCCTCGGCGCTGAGGTCCATGTCGTGGAAGACGTCCTTCTCCTTCTTCCGGGCGTCGAGCAGACGGTGGAACTCCTCGCTCTCGAGACCCATCACGACGTCGGCGTACATCTGGATGAGCCGCCGGTAGCTGTCGTAGACGAACCGGTCGTTGCCCGTCTTCCTGATGAGCCCCTCGACCGTCGCGTCGGAGAGACCGATGTTGAGCACGGTGTCCATCATGCCCGGCATCGAGACGCGTGCGCCGGAACGGACGGAGAAGAGCAGCGGATCGTCGGGATCGCCGAAGCCGCCGCCCATCGCCTCCTCCACACGCCCGATCGCCTTCGCTACCTCATCCTCGAGCCCGTCCGGGAAGGACGAGTCGTGCTGGTAGTAGTATGTGCAGACCTCGGTGGAGATCGTGAACCCGGCCGGGACCGGAATGCCGAGATGGGTCATCTCGGCGAGGTTGGCGCCCTTGCCGCCGAGGAGATTCTTCATCTCTCCCCTGCCGTCGGCATGGCCGCCTCCGAAGAAATAGACGCGCCTCTGTGGCATGTGTGGCTCCTTTCAGTGGATCGTCTCAGCACGCGGGACGCCCGGGCGGTTGCCTCAGGAGCGACCGGTCATCCGCCGCGTGGTTCAGCTCTGACTGTTCAGGATAGCACCGCTCTGGGGGTCGGGCAAATGTCATCGCCGGAGGATCGGTGAGGATCGGATGAGGTCGGTGCCGTCGACGCCCCGCGCTGGCCGGGAATCAGTCACCGCGCTCCTCGACGACCGCCTCAGCCACCTCCCCTTCGACGGCCTCCGCGCCCGTGGGTGCGCGGTCGGTGCCGGCATCGGTCTCGGCAGCGCCCGAGCCCGATCGGCCTCGTCCCGCGTCCGCGTCACGAGGCGGCATGAAACGGCGGCGACCGTCGCCCCGCTCGTTGCGCTCGAGACGTCGGAAGAGCGCCTCCCGACGGATCTGATCGACGATCAGCTCCCGCAGGCCGGGGTCCTCTCCGTCCAACTCATCCCCGACGGAGTCCCTGGCGCCGATGAGATAGAAGAACTCGTCGCGGACGTTGCGCTCGGTCGTGCGGAGGTTCTTCCGTCTCTGATTGAGGAGGATCCGACCGACGATGGCGAGTGCCACGTAGCTGGCGAGAACGTAGAGCAGTCCGTGCGACGTCACGAGCGCCAGCATCTGACCGCCGAAGAAGATGGTCGCGGCCCAGAGAACCAGCACCGCGTGTCGCGGACTGAGACCGAACCGGATGAGCCGATGATGCACGTGCCCCCGGTCGGCCTTCATGATGTGCTGGCCCTTCCGCCAGCGCCGCACCATGGATGTCGTCACGTCGAACGCCGGCACCGTCATGCACGCCGCAGCGACCAGGAGCGTGGTGCTCGCAGCGTCCTGATTGGCACCAATGATCGACCCGCCGGCCAACAGAAACCCGAGCGTCATGCTCCCGGCGTCGCCGAGATAGACGTTGCCGCGGCCGTAATTGTGGATCAGGAATCCGGTCGTCGCCCCGAACAGCCCGGCGCCGACGAGGAACAGCAGCGGGTTCGGGTCCAACACGCTGACCGCGAACAGCCCGCCTGCCGTGATCGCGGCGATGCCTCCGGCGAGCCCGTCGAGCCCGTCGATCATGTTGAGCGCGTTCATGAAGGCGAGGAACCAGAGGACGGTCAGGGGATATCCGAGCCAGCCGAGATCGATCGTCGGACCGAGCACGAACCGCATGTGGTCGATCCCTATCCCGGCGGCGACCATGGCCACCGCGATCACGGTCTGCGCCACGAGCTTCACGGCCGGTTTGAGATTCATCCGGTCGTCGGCCATCCCGAGGATGACGACGGCGGTGGAACCGAGCAGAAGCGCTCTCAGCTTGACGCCAAACCCCGGCGGCGCATCCGCGCAGAGACGGACCGCGAGGATCATGGAGACCGCGAACGCCAGGAAGACGACGATCCCGCCGGTCGTGGGAACCGCACGCGAGCGGACGCGCCGCGAACTCGGAAGGTCGGCGAGACCGAGCCGAAGCCCCATCCTCGCGCCCGGGGGCGTGAGAATCCATGCGAGACCGCCAGCTACGAGGACTGTCAGAAGCGCGCAGAGAGTGGTCGACACGAGCCGGGGGCCTCCCGATGATGTGTCCTGTCCGGTGTTCGTGACCTGTGTATGTAAGATAGCACGCTCGGCAGGCGTGTAAAGACGGAAGGCCTTGGCGCTCCGAACAGGCCCGATGCGTGGGGTGAATGACAAGGACCTGGCATGGCGATGCGGAGCGACTCGATGTGAGCATCGGTCAATATTCGGCGGGATGGAGACCCCGGTTGGCGACCTGGAACCCCAGCCGTCCCCACCACGCACGGCGCCTGGCGGCCCCGCACGACGCGTAGCCGCTCCACCGTTCGGCGGTGACCGCGACGAGCTCGCTCGCACCGAGCCGCGCGAGCCGCGTGAGCTGGAGAACGTGCTCGCCGTGTCGGAGGGGAGAGCAGTACGGTGTCCCGTGCCACCGGTCATCCAGGTCGAACCGACTCCACGCACCGGTGTCGTACGCGCCGAGAACGCGCTCGAGACCAAGCTCCATCCGCCGAAGCGTTGCCCTGGCGCCCTCATCGCCTCCGCCCGCGACCGGGATGGCCGCGTCACGAAGCGCGGTCATCGCCCGCAGGTGACCACCGAGCACGAGCGACGGTCGGCTCTCGATCGGGAACTGCTCGACGAAGAGAGCGCTCTCGAGCCCCCCCTCGAACCCGCCTTCGCCGAGCTCCCGCGCGAACCCGCCGTCCTCGATGGGTGTCCACAGACCACCGAGCGCGCGACCAACGGTCTCCTCCGCGCCGCGGATGCCCAGGAGGGCCGCTGCGCGGGAGAGCAGCGACACGCATTCGGCGTGCGCCGCGCCCGAGAACCAGTGCTCGGGAAGGTCGCACCGGTACACCCGGGGAACGGTCGGCATCGGCCACCCGAGGAAGCCGCCGGGGATCTCCTCGTTGTTCTCAACGAGCCAGCGCGCGACGGTCTCGACCGCCGCGCGCCGTTCGGGATTGCCTGTTCGGAAGTAGAGTTCGAGACACCCGAGCCCGTATCTGGCGAGGAGCGCCGGAGAGTGACGAGGACCCGACGGCGTGCCCGTCAGGGGCAGTCCTCTCGCGTCGGCCGGACCGAGGGCGTCGACGAGATCGGAGTAGTCGAGAACGTAGCCGCGAGGCACCGCCTCATCGACGTGCCGCCCCGACCGCGCGGGCCTGTGCTTGTCACGCCGCCGCAAACTCGAGCACCGCTGACGCGACGTAGTCCTTCTCCTCGTCCGTCAGGAGCGAGAAGATCGGGATCGACAGCGTCTCCCTCGACGCGCGCTCGGACTCCGGACAGTCGCCCTCGGCGTACCCGAGGTGCCGGAAGCACTCCTGGAGGTGGAGCGGCTTCGGGTAGTAGAGCGCGTTGCCGATGCCCTTCTCCTTGAGGTGCTCGCGGAGCGCGTCGCGGTTCCCGACGCGGATCATGTACTGGTTGTAGATGTGGCGGCTCTCATCGGCGCGATGCGGCGCGGTGACCGGCGTGCCGTCGAAGCGACCCGTGTAGTAGTCGGCGTTCGCGGAGCGACCGTTGCTCCAGTCGTCGAGATGACGAAGCTTGACCATGAGGACCGCGGCCTGGATCGCGTCGAGCCGGCTGTTCATCCCGATCGTCCAGTGATGGTACATCTCGGTCTGTCCGTGCTCGCGGAGACTCACGAGCAGGTCGGCGACCTCGTCGCTCTGCGTCGTGATCATCCCGCCGTCGCCGTAGCCGCCGAGGTTCTTGCTCGGGAAGAAACTGAAGCATCCGATGTCGCCGAGTGAGCCCGCACGACGTCCCTTGTACTCGGCGCCGATCGCCTGCGCCGCATCCTCGACAACGAAGAGGTCATGCCGCTTCGCGATCTCGTTGATCCGGTCCATGTCCGCGCACTGCCCGTAGAGATGAACGGGCATGACGGCCTTCGTGCGGTCGGTGATGGCCGCCTCGATCTTCGCCGGGTCGAGGTTGTACGTCTGCGGGTCGATGTCGACGTAGACCGGCTTCGCCCCGCTGCGCGCGATGGAACCGCCGGTCGCGAAGAACGTATACGGTGTCGTGATGACCTCATCCCCATCACCTACCCCGAGCGCCATGAGCGCGAGCAGAAGCGCATCCGTCCCGGATGCGCACCCGACGGCGCGCTTCGTGCCGCTGTACTCCGCGACCTGTGCTTCGAACTCCGCGACCTTCGGACCGAGCTTGAAGTACTGCGTCTCGACGACATCCGCGATCGCGGCGTCGATCTCGTCCTTGATGGTCTGATACTGGCGTTTGAGATCCAGAAGCGGTACCTGCATGGGTGCTGTCCTTTCAGGCGTACGACATGATGAGCCCGGCATGGACCGCGCGTCTCGTGCCAGTGCGCGCCCGGTCCTGTCACCGATCACCGTCCTTTCGATGCAGTCTGTTCTACCAGCTTGCCGAGCGGCAGGCAAGACCGGATGACCGCCCGGCGCGCATTGACAGGACACGCGCCACCACATAGGCTGTGCCAACGCACACCCGTCGGATGGAGTCGGTGATGAACGCTCAGAAAGCGGCGCAACACGGATCTGCGAGGTCGATCGTCCTCGCGTCCAACACGTCGTGGTACCTCCACAACTTCCGGGGCGAGATGATGCGCCGTCTCGTGGCGAAGGGGTGGACGGTCCACGCCGCCGCCCCCGACGACGAGTACCGCGAGCGGCTCGAGGCGCTCGGCGCCCGCTTCGTGCTGTGGCCGTTCGACCGCCGGTCGATGTCCCCGCTCGGGAACACCCTGTCGCTTCTCAGGGCGCTCGGACTCTACCGGCGCATCCGCCCCGACATCGTCCACCACTTCACGATCAAGCCCGTCATCCTCGGTGGGATCGCGGCCCGGCTCGCGGGGGTCCAGGCGATCGTTCAATCCGTGACCGGGCTCGGCCACGCCTTCTCGGGACCGGCGCCGCTCCGTGCCATCGCGCTCACGCTCTACCGGATCGCGCTCGGCGGGCGCGTCCTGACGATCTTCCAGAACGCCGACGACATGCAGACCATCCTCGCGGAAGGCGCAACGGTCAGACGCCGGTGTCGCCTCATCCGCGGCTCGGGGGTCGACACGAAGCGCTACGGGGAAGCCCCTCCGCCGATGGAGCAAGAGCGCGTCACGTTTCTCATGGCGTGTCGGATGCTCCGGCCGAAGGGCGTGTATGAGTTCGTCGAGGCGGCCGACGCGTTGGCGGCCGAGCGTGACGACTGCCGGTTCGTGCTCGTCGGGGACGCCGACGAGGGGGCGCCCGACACGGTGGAGCGGTCGTGGCTCGAGGGCCTCGCCGGCCGCCGACAACTCGAGTGGCGCGGGTTCCTCATCGACGTCGCTCCCGAGGTCTACGCCGCCGACATCGTGGTCCTCCCCTCCTACTACAATGAGGGGCTCCCGAAATCGCTCCTGGAGGGAGCCGCCGCCGGACGGCCGCTCATCGCCGCGGACAACCGCGGCAGTCGTGACATCGTCGTCGACGGGAAGACCGGAAGGCTCGTGCCCCCGCGCGACGCCGCGGCGCTCGCCGACGCGATGCGGTCTCTGCTCGACGACCGGGACGGCGCGCGGACGATGGGCGGGAATGCGCGGAGCATGGTGGAGGAGCGCTACGCGCTCGACCGGGTCATCGCGGAGACCTGTGCCGCGTACGAGGAAGCGCTCTCGCCACGCTGGCCGGACATCCCACGCGAGACGATCCGCGTGCTCCACATCATCACGGGGCTTCTCACCGGGGGCGCCGAGCAGATGCTCATGCGTCTCATCGAGCACGGCGACAGGGAGCGGTTCACCCCCGTCGTCGTCTCGCTGCGCGACCGTGGCGATGTCGGCGCGCGGATCGCGACGCACGCTGTGCCTGTCTACGAACTCGGGATGTCGCCCGGCCGGCCGAGCCTGAAGGCTCTCTGGAGGCTCCGCGAGATCGTCCGGCGCGAACGACCGGACGTGGTCCAGACGTGGCTCTACCACGCCGACCTCATGGGCGGCATCGCCGCCCGGATGGCGGGTGGTACTCCCGTCGCGTGGGGTATCCGGCATGCCGACCCGCGGGACCCGTCGATGCCGGCGGCCTCCCGCCGCGTTGCCGGGCTCTGCGCCCGACTCTCGCGCGCGCTCCCACGCGTGATCGTGACGAACTCGGCGGCGGCGCGCCGCGCGCACGGCGACGCGGGGTACGACCTGAGACGGATGACGGTCATCCCGAACGGGTTCGACCTCTCGGTGTATCACCCCGCCCCCGAGGCGCGGTCGTGGCTCCGAAACGACCTCGGACTCCCGGAGGACGCGATCCTCATCACGGCCGCCGGGCGACTCCATCCGGTCAAGGGACACCGGGAGATGCTCGATGCTGCGGCCCTCATGGCGCCCGCCCGTCGCGAAGGCCCGCCGGTGCACATCGTGATGTGCGGCGAAGGGGTGACGCCGGGAGGGGATCTCGCCGTGCCCGCCCGACAGGACTGTCTCGCCGGTCACATCCACCTGCTCGGGCGCAGGGACGATCTCCCGCGCATCTTCGCCGCGTCGGATATCGTCACGTCCCCCTCACTCTCAGAGGCGTTCCCACAGGTCGTCGGTGAGGCGATGGCGTGCGGCGTGCCGTGCGTGGTCACGGACGTCGGGGACTCGGCCGACATTGTCGGGGAGACCGGTCTCGTCGTTCCGCCAGGCGACGCGACAGCGCTGGCGGGGGCGTGGGAGCAGCTGCTCGAAGAAGGGTCGGAGGGCCTGTCAGCGCGTGGCGCGCGGGCGCGCGCACGGATCGAGCAGCGGTATGAGCTCGCACGAACCATCCGCTCGTTCGAGCAGCTTCACGCGGATCTTGCGGCGAGCAACCGACGGTAGACGGCGAGCGTCTCGTCGAAGAGACGCTCCGATGAGAACTCAGCCCTCACCAACACCTTTCCCCGCCCCCCCATCGCTTCTCGATCGCCGACACTCATCCCCGCAAGCTCCGATATGGCCAAGGCGAACGCGTGGGCGTCGTCGGGCCGAACGAGCAGTCCCGTCTGCCCGGGCCGTACGAGCGTCGGGACATCACCGACCGACGTCGCAACGACCGGTCGACCGAGCGCCAGCGACTCGAGGACGGTGTTCGGGAACCCCTCCCACCTGGACGGAAGCAGCGTGGCGTCCGACGCCAGGTAGATGGGTGTGACGTCGCGCACGGGCTCAAGGAACCGGATCGTACCGTCGAGACCCAGCTCGCCGACGCGGCGGTTCACGCTCTCCCCGAAACCCTTCACACGACAGGCGCCCAGCCAGACGACTGAGACGCGGTCGCGCACGCTCCCGGGGAGTTCCGCCAGCGCATCCAGCAGCATGTGAGGGTTCTTTGGCTCGGCGATGCGCGCCACGACCGCGAGGAGAATGTCGCGCCCCTCGCCAAGATGCTCGGCGCGGAAGCTCCGCCCGCTGGCCTCGTGTGCTGGAGTCGGCAGGGGCATCTCGATCCCGTTGAGGACGACGGCGATCCGACCGCGCCACGCGGGAACGGTCTGCTCCACATGCTCCCGGATCGCCTCGGCGTTGACGATCATCGCCGCGGCGCGGCGGTGGAGCATCCGCTCGGCGGCCCGGAGCCACGCGGTCATCCCGAGACTGACGCTCCGCTCCGAGAGAACGATCGGAGGGCCACCGGTGAGCGTGGCCAGCCGGGCGAGGACGCCGGGTCGCGTCAAGTACGTGTGGATGAGATCGTAACGACCCGAGCGAATGCGCTTTCTCAGCATCACGAGCGTGCGCGGGTCGCGGCCACCTCCGGCGATGAGCGGGTGGATGGGTATCCGCGCGTCCTCGAGAGCCGGGACGAAGTGCGTCTTGTCGCGATAGTAGGCGACCTCGGGACTCACGGCTGCGCGGTCGGCCGCGCGAAGCAGCGTGACGAGCTGCCGTTGCGCTCCGCCCGAGCCGAGACCGTCGATGAGATAGAGGACCTTGAGGGGACGCATGCTACTCCCTGGATGCTTCGGAGGAGTCGCCGACCTTCGAGATCGTGTACATGTGTTTGCCCGACGCCGCCGGCGCAATGTGCTCCTCGATCGTGTAGATAACGCGAACCGGCGACCCGAGCGCCTCCCGGATACGCTCCGTGAGGGCGTCTCTGCGGGAGAGAATGAGCACGTCCGCGCCCGACCGCGGAACGAGCCGGACCCGGATGGTCTCCATGTCCTCCTGGACGACCTGGAACTTGACGATCTCTCCCTCGTTGAACTCGACGCCGACCATGTGAACCCAGAAGTGCGGGTCCACGAAGCCGCCGTCCGGCCGACGGAAGTGCCCGACGTTGCGTCCGACGATGCGCTCCAGCAGCGGGTAGGGCCTCCCGCAGGCGCACCGGTCCGGCCCGCGCACCGCCCGATCGCCGATCCGAAAACGGATCATGGGCATTGTGTGATTCCACAGGCTCGTGATGAGAACCTCGCCCTCCTCCCCAACCTCGGCCGGCCGTCCGTCGGGCGTGATCAGCTCGAGGAACACGCTCTCGGTGTAGACGTGGAGACCGGCATGCTCGCCGCACTCGGCCGCGACGCCGCCCACCTCGCGGCCTCCGTAGCGGTCGAACGCCGGCGCGCCGAACACCCGTTCGATACGCTCGCGCATGTGGGGATGGAGCGTGCTCGCACTGCTGACTATCGCGCGGAGCGGGGGGACAGCCTCGCGGTTGGCCTCGATGAACTGGGCGAATGCGTCGAGCGCGGTCGCATACCCCTCGAGCACGACAGGCTTGAGACGCCGCATGAACTCGGCATAGCCACGCATCGTCTCCTCACCCATGTCGAACGCGTCGAGGGTCACCCGCCCGTAGAAGAACCGCTTCAGCCGAAGCTCCAGCGAAACGCCGTCGCGAAGATCGCGCCGCGCGCCCCAGAGCTTGACGTGTCGCTCGGCACGCTCGATGCCCGCCCACTCAAGGAACAGCTGCGTCGCCGCCAGCGACGAGGCCATTTGCTCCTTGTCCTTGTAGAAGCGCGTCGGCTCCCCGGTCGATCCGCCGGAGGCGTCGAGAATGGTCCCGCGGCCGAGTTCGACCTTGAGATCGTCCAACTGCTCCCGGAGGTGTGCCTTGGTGAGTATCGGGAAGCTCGAGAGACAGGAAATCGTGTCCGAGGCAACATCGGCAGGGTCCAGCGCCCCGACCGCTCCGCGGTAGAACGGGACGTTCGTTGATGCGTGCGTGAGAAGCTCAGCAAGGCGCGTGTGCTGGCGAGCTCGAGCCTCGTCCGGCGTGTCGAACTCGCAGGCGCGGAACTCGGCGAGTCGCTTCATCAGCGGAGCGCGCTTGAGCCCCGTCCAGACGATGGGGTCAAGCACACGGGTCGTGAGAGTGCGGCGAAGATCACTCATGCGCCGGCCCCCTCGGCCGCCAGGCGGTCGAGCCACGCCGCGCACACGATCAGCAGCATGGCCGGTCCCTTCATGTAGTACGAGACGACGCCGACGTCGAGCACCAGGAACGTCGGAACGAACACCAGCGCGAAGCGACGGATGGCTCGGCCGCGTTCACCGGCGAAGAGCGCTCGGAATACCACCGCCGCGTGGAGCGCGTAGTAGAGGGCCACACCGACCAGCCCGAGTCCCACACCGAGGTCGATCATGTTGTTGTGCGCGTATCTCCCCTGCCCCGCGAGCCATCGGAACGATCCGATGCCGTGGCCGAACAGCGGCGACCGACCGATCAGGGCGATGCCCTCCTTCGCGAAGGTCGCCCGCTCGACCACGCTTCTGGTCCCTCCGGAGCGGGATGTCAGTGAGACGAAGAGGTCACTGACGCGCACGATCACGAACTGCCACAGATCCCTCAGCGGCTCGATCGCCATGACGCCCGCGGCCCCGATCGCTGCGACGAGCGCGATCTGGATCGCCACGCGCTTCCGAGACCGGCTTCCAAGCAGACCCAGAATCCAGACAAGCGGTACCCCGACAAGGCCCTTCCGCGACGACGAGGCCGCAACGCCGGCGACCAGTACCAGTCCCGCGAGCTGTGTCGCCACTCTGCCCCACACCCCCCGACCGAGCGATGTCCCGGACGCGAACACAGCCAGACCCATCAGCGCCGCGATGCTGAGAACGTTCGGGTTTCCGTAGAACCCCGTGAGCCGCCCCGATGCCGTGCCGACGCCCGAGACGAGCGCACCAAGGACGGCGAGTGCGGTCCACGCGAAGATGTTCCGCATCACCCACCGGCCCAGGCCGAGCTCGCGCACGGCGTCGTAGAAGAGGAACCCGATCGTATGGATCTGCAGCAGCGTGACGACACGATCGACGCTGCTGCCGGTCCGTGTCGTCCAGAAGAGGGACGCCGCCGCCCAGAGCAGGAACGCCCATCGCCACCGCATCAGCGGCGACGTCAGATACCTGAGCAGCGGAACGAACAGCCGCTCTCCCCTCGCGAGAACGTAGACCCCCGCGCTCACGATGAGGAGTGCGTAGAAGGGTCGGAGCGTGACGGCCGTGTAGCCGAACACGACGATGGCCGCCGTCATCCCGGTGACCGCGAGCCGCGTCGCGACGGCAAGCGCATGCTCGCGGGTACCTCCCGCCGGCATGATCGTGGCTTCTGCGGTCGCTTCCATCACATGCACCTCTCGCTCCGTCCCGTGCTCGCGGTCCCACCTCGGATGAGCCGGAGAGCTGTCCGAAGCTTGCCGACGCTCGGGGCCTCTACCCCGGTCAGGACCTTGACCATCCCGAGTCGGAGCCCGCGCGTCGAGAGCGTCCACCTGTAGATGCTCTCGCCCGCTGCGTCGCCGAGAGCAAGATGAAGCCGCGCCACGGGAGAACCCGGGAACAGCGTTCGGCCTCGTCGAACAGACACATCGAACCCCGGCCGGAACGAGCAGTGATGCCAGCCGACGTAGCGCAGCATCGACCCGTTCCACTCGTACAGAGCGGCGGCGCTTCGGGTGTTCGAGCCGAGCACCCGCGCGCTGCCCTTCGGCATCGCGGGGAACAGGAAGTTCCCGAGCCCGTAGAGGACGGTCGGACCACCCTCACCGACGGGTCTCCCGCCGAGGGACTCGCCGGGTCCGATCACGTGCGAGTGCGAGCCGACGACGTGCGCTGCGCCGCCGTCCACGAATTCCCGGGCACGGCGCCTCTGACTCGGTGACGCGAGCGTGAGCTGCTCCTCACCCCAATGCGCGTAGATCAGCGTGGACGGCGAGGCACGAAGTGCGAGGATCTCGTCGATCTCGTCGGTCACCACGGGACCAACCGGACCGTCGGTGCCTCTCGGGTTGGCCTCCGGGAAACAGACACCGAGCACCTCGAGGCCCGGCGCGAGTTGAACGCCCGGTCTTCCGTTCCACCCGAAGACGCGCCCTGAACCGAAGACGTCCTCCAATTTCGCGATGGTCTCGGCGGCAGCGTCCTCGCCGTAATCCATGATGTGGTTGTTGGCGACCGAGAGGTAGTCGACGCCGATCGCCTTGAGTTTCCCCAGCGCTTGGAGCGGCGTGGAGAGATGGATCTTGCCCTCCGCTGGCTCTCCTGCGCGTGATCCGTCGATGACCGACTCGAAGTTGGCAACCACGACGTCCGCGCGGAGCGCCTGGTGCAGCTCAGGGACGCGGGCTCCCAACCACGCATCAAGCTCGGCATCGAGGCATATGTCACCCAACACAGCGACTCTCACGAGACCCTCCGACGAACCCGTCACGCGTCTCTGGCAGCAAGCCGACCAAGCACTTGCCGCGCGAGAGTCACGATCGTCTCAACATCGCGCCGCCGCGGCAGCCACGTCCGGGCGAGTGACAGCCCGCTCGCCCGGCGGAACGCCACGATCAGGACGACACTGCTCACCACGAACCCGAACGTCATCGCCCACGCCGCCCCGGGGAGCCCCATGACCGGGAGAAGCACGAGGATCCCGATGATGTTCGCCAGCATCCCGGCCCCGACGGCCCACGAGCAGACGGCGGGTCGATCGGTCCCGGTGAAGTACGGCATCAGGACCTTCGACATCGCCCTGATGAAGATCCCGGGGATCATGATCCATATGAGCGTGATCGCTCTGGCGAACTCGGGCGACAGCAGGATGAGGACGATCGGTCGACTCAGACAGCCGACCACGAGAAGGAGACACCCCGAGACCAGACCTGAGGCGCGCGCCGCCTGGGCGACCGTCTCCGGCCGTCCCCTCGCATCAACGGCCACGCGCGAGAAGAGCGCTGTTTCCACGGACGTCGGCACGAGCAGGATGCGGGAGACCAGACCGGACGCTGCGGCGAAGATCCCGATCTCGCTCGCCGGAGCGAAGAAGGCCAGCACCATCGTCCCGATCCGGAAGTTGACGGTGCTGCTCAGACGGGCCACATAGAAGCGCACGCCGTAGGCCGCGAGTTGGCGGGTGTGTGAGAGACCGAACCGCATCCGGGTGAACGCGCCCTCCCGCCGAAACGCGATCAGTCCGAAGACGATGTTGATCGTCCCGGCGGCGACGATGGCGAGGAGCGCCCCGTTCACACCCAGTCCCAGACCCCAGATGAGAAGCAGTGCCGCGAGAAGCTGGACGAGCGCGTTCACGATCGCGGTGATCGCCATCCACGTGATGCGCCCGAGTCCGACCAGGAGCAACAGGCACCCCTGTCCGACGACGTGGAACGGCACGACGGCGAGGGCCACGTAGAAGGAAGAGCGGGGCGCCTTGGTGAGGAACTCGAGATCGAACTCCATCAGGACACGACCGAACACGGCCGCGACGATCGAGGCAGCAAGCAGGCTGCCGAGGGTCGCCCAGACGGCCTCGCTCACCGACAAGCGCTTCGAAGCGACGAAGTACTGCCCCGCGGTATCCATGCCGAAGGCGAAACAGGTACCGAGCAGCGTGGCGAAAAGGAGGCAGACGGCATAGGCGCCACGGCCGTCAGGGCCGAGGAGCCAGGCAAGCGTGCTCTGGATCGCGAGGCTGATGAGCAGCACCGCGACCCTGCTTCCGAAAGAGACGGCCGTATCCCTGGCGCCGGTGCTGGTCACACGTCACCTCGAGCTTGCGGATTCAGGAGCGCTCGGGGACACCGCCGGTGGGCTGACCCACGTCGCCTCTGAGATAGAGACCGGCGAGGACTCCCAGTTCGACGAGCCCCGTGATGAGCCCGGCGAGTACCATGAACATCGTCCGGGGCGGCCACGACCGCATGTCCGGGACGGACGGCGGGTCGATCACGCGGAACCCGTACCGCGCCCGCGCGCGGATCGACGTCAGCGACGAAACGGCACGCGTCATCTCCTCGGCGAGGAATACACTGACATCGCTGACGGTCGCCTGCGACATTTCGCGGCGGAGCTCCTCGACACGGCGCTCTCCCTCGGCGATGGCGACGTCCCGCAGCAACCGGTCCCCGATCTCGATGTATCCGTCCGCGATCTCCCTCGCGCGCGCCGCGCCCGGCCAGTGAACGCGGAGCGTCAGGAGCGTGGTGTACTCATCGTAGGAGATGTCGACACGCGGAGCCATGGCGCGCCGCGCCTGCTGCGCCGTCGGCTCGCCCCCCGCCGCCTCCACCCACTCCTCGTCGTCCTCGTCCCACCGCTCCGGGAAGAGCTCGCGCTTGAGCTTCATCTCGTCGATGACCTTGTCGGTCAGCTGCCGCGACTCGAGGAAGCCGACGAGCGTGTAGTCGTCCCTCGACGCGCTTCCCGAGAGGAGCCTCCGCGCCGACGACATGCCGAGCCCGGACTGCGCCGGCTCGTCAACCTGTTCGAGGGACATCGGGACCAGCAGACAGCTGCTGGTGTAGAGCCCCTGCATCGTCAGCACACGGATGAGCACGATGAGCACGACGACCAGCCAGATCAGGATGAGCCGCGTTCTCATGCTCCAGGCCAACGAGAAGAAGTCCTTGATCATCGGCATCCTCTCCACTCGGACCCGCTAGAAGAGCCCGACGGTGTACGCGCTGGCAGCCGCGAGACCTATCTGGTAGAGCACCTGACTCAGATCGAGCATGAACTGCATACCCGTGAAGCGCTCGAGCTTCTCGGGGACGATGATCACGTCGCCCGGGTCGATCCGTGCTCCGCGGGCGCGCTCGACGGAGCCGTCCGCCTTGACGACGTACGTGCCGCCGCGGTCGCTGAAGCGGGTCGTGCCGCCGGCGAGACCGATGTAGTAGCTCGCGCGCTTCCCGCCCTCGTACTGGAACGCGGTCTGGTTGTTGACCTGCCCCATGACCATCACGAAGTCGGGGCGCTTCGGCACGTGGAGCCGGTCACCGTCCTCGAGCACGATGTCGTACTGCGTGTCTCTGAGCCGCTCGGCCGTGTCGAGACGGATGACGAGCCGACCCGTCGCCTCGGCGTTTCGAAGCTCGTTCAGAAGCTGGTTGCCCGACTCGAGCGCGACCTGCTGGCGCGCCCGGTCGCTCGAACTCGAGCTCCGCGGGTTCGAGACCGACAGGCGCGCGAGGTCCGCTTCGAGCATGTCGGCCATGCGGTCGAGCTGCTCGGTCTGGAGTCCGCGGACCTGCTTGCGCGTGAAGACCGCCGCGTTGAGGTAGGCCTCGTCGAGGTAGCCGCCGAACCGCTCGATGAGGTGACTCAGCCGCTCACCCTCCTCGATCGGGTAGCTGCCCGGGAACGCGACCTCCCCCTCCACGTGGACGATCTCGTCGCTGCGCCAGTTCGTGATGCGCCGTATGAGGACCCGGTCGTACGGCTTCAGCAGGATGTCGGCCTCGACCGAGCCCGCCGTGAGGGCCTCGAGGTCGAGCACGACGTGGTGGAGCTCCCGGCGCTCGCCGTCGACGACCTCATACCTCGTCAGCTCCGCCTCTCGCCGATATGCGCTTTCCTTGAGATTTCCGCCCGCGAATATCAGATCGCTCACCCGCATCGACTCCGCCAGCGGATACTCGCCGGGGTTGTTCACCTCGCCGATGATGCCCACGTACTCGCGACCCTGAAACTCCCACACCGAGTGCACCGCGAGCTCGTCCTGATCCTGGAGCACCAGGTTGTGACGCGGGTCGTTGGCGAGCACGGCCTCCAGATCGACGTTGAGCCTGGCGACCGCGTGCGAGCCGGGATCGGTCCGATAGACCTCGGCCCCGCCGGGCCACGCGTCGCGCGTGAGCCCGCCGGCGGCAAGGATGAGATCGAGGATGCTCATCTCCCGACGGTACGCGTACTCGCCCGGCGCGCGCACCTCGCCGCGGACGGTCACAGTCGGAACATCGACGAAGTGGCCGCGGTGGAACACGTAGACCCGGTCGCGGGCCAGGAGCGCGTGGTCCGCCTCGGGTCGGCCGTCGAGCAGCACGCCGCCGAGGTCGACTGCGAGGTACTCGGGCTCCCGCGTCACGTCGTTCTCGCGCTCGATGAGCGCGTAGTCGAAGTATGTCTCCGGGAGGAGGTCATCGGGCGAGTCGATGAGGTCGCTGAGCCGCATCCCCTCGAAGTACTGCCTCTTCCCCGGGCGGAGCACGTTTCCCTCGAGGAAGACGACATCCTCGTCACGGGTGAGGATGGGATAGACCTTGACGACGTCACCGTCGCGAACGGTCCACTCGCGGCTCCCCTCAAGGCTCATGTCGTAGGTGACGCGCCGGCCGCTCTCGATCCGCTCGAGCTGGATGAGATCGATGTGCGCCGTGGCGCGGAGCCCGCCCGCCAGCTCGATCAGCTGGCGTGCCGTCATGGTCCCGGCGAGCTCGTAGAGCGCCGGGCGGAGGACCTCCCCGGCCACCCCGGCCACGGGACCGATCGGCGGCACGAAGATCACGTCGCCGGGTGCGAGGCGCTCATCGGACGACGTATCGCCGCCCAGGAGCAGATCGTACAGGTCCATCGTCTGCACGACCCGGCCGTCGCGCTTGAGCTGGACGTTTCTGAGACTCCCGACCTTCCTGACGCCTCCGCTCGCGAGAAGCGCGTTCGTCATGGTCGACAGACCGCTGACCATGTAGCGCCCGGGCTGGAAGACCTCACCGAGAATGAAGACGTGGATCGAGCGGAGCCGTCCCATCGAGACGCTGACGTCGACGCCGATCATCCGGTTCTCAACCTCTCGTGCGACGTGGTCCTTCATCTCGCGGAAGGTCAGGCCGGCAACGGTGATGGGACCGAGGTCCGGGAACGCGATCTGGCCGTCGCGGTCGACGACGATGTCGGACGCAAGGTTCGTCTTCCCGTAGAGCTGGACATGGACCTCGTCACCGGGGCCTATGATGTAGTCGTCGCTGACCGGGATATCGGTCGCTGGCGCGAAAGTGGTCGGCGCGCCGGCGAAGAGCTCGTAGCCGAATTGCGTGAGCGCCGCATCGACGGTGAGCGGCTGGGCGGTCTGGTCGCGGAACGCGTCGCTTGGTCCGGGACCGGTCACGTAGGAGGCGAACGGTCTGGCCCACGGCGGTTCCTCTGCGAGGGCGCCGGTCGTGTCGCCAGGTGCAGGCGCCGTCTCGACCACCGGCCGCTGCTCGAGCTCGAGCGCGCTCGTCTCCTGCCCCCGCGGCATGACCGTCTCCGGCGTGCTCACATCACGGGTCGCGCCGACCGACACGCTCTCAGGGGACAGCCCGTACTCGCTGAGGATCCGCTCGCGCTCGGCCTGCGGGAGACTCTGGAACAGCTCCATGTCCTCGGGCGAGATCGTCTGCGCGCCCAGCGGAGCGGCGGTCACAGCCAGCGCGACTAGGGCGAACAGAAGCGCCACCCCTCGTCTCAGATGGCCTCGCGGTGACGCGGTCATGGGCATGCCCCTCCCCCGTGTTGTCCGTGGAAGTCTTCCGTTTGGGCGTCAGGCTAGCGCAGGGTCGCCGCGGAATCAAGGCCAACCGCTCCGGGAGCCGGCGCGAGCCCTACGGCCGGTCCGAGAGCAGGCCGCGCCGCGCGGAGAACACCATCCTGCCGATCGGTCCGAACCCGGCGAGCACGAGCAGGGCGAACGTCCTCGCGGAGAACACGTGACGGAGCGATTCGCGGTACGACGCGCGCGCCTGAGAGTATCGGCCCTCGTTCCTGTGGCAGCTCCCGAGCCTTGCGTGCAGCCACGCGAGCTTCGGATCCACGAGGTCGCGCAGCTCCTCGTGCTCCGTCCCGAACCGCCCGATGAACTGGAGCGTCCCGGCAATGAGCCGCCCCCGGTCGGAGGAGACGTTCGTATCGTGGAGCCGCCTGACCGCCGTCGTGCCGTCGGTGGTCATCAAGCGATAGCGGGTCGCGAGGCGGAGCCAGAACTCGTAGTCGTCGCTTCCACCGCGGACCGCCTCGTCCAGCAGCCCGAGCTCGTCGAAACAGCTTCGACGGACCAGCACGGACGCGGTCGTGACGAAGTTCCCCCGATAGAGCGCCCGAAGCGCGTCGGTCCTCGACATCTCGGCCAGACGCTCGGGCGGACGCATGCTCTGAAGCACCCGGAGCGGTGTCCCATCCATGTCCTGCGTATCGACCGGTGAGAGCACGAGCCCGATGTCGGACCCGTGCGAGTCGAACACCGCGAGTTGTCGCTCGGTCTTGTCGGGAAGCCAGAGATCGTCCTGGTCGAGGAACCCGATGAACTCGGCCCGCGATGCCCGGATCCCGGTGTTCCTCGCCGCCGCGATCCCGCGGTTCTCCTCGTGTCGCAGAAGTCTGACTCGCGGGTTTGCGAGCAGCGGTTCGAGCACCCGCGCGGACGCGTCCGGGGATGCGTCGTCGACCACGATGGCCTCAACGCGCGGCTCGGTCTGCGCGAGCACGCTCTCGACGGCATCGGCAACGCAGCGCTCACCGTTGTAGCATGGGATGATGGCAGAGACCCTGGGAGGTCCGGTTGGTTCGGACATGCGCGGCACCTTGGCTGGAGGGAACGCCTCGACGGCAGTGTAGCACCTCGCCCACGCGCTCCATAGCCCCAACATACGCGAACCCCCGCGCGGAGTCGGGGGTTCGGTGAGCTTGCATGAGAACGCGGCAAGACCGACGGCGGACGAGGCGACGCCCTGGCGAAACGGCGTTTGCCGACGGCACCGGGCCGAGCGAGATCCGGGACTACCTGATGAGGACCATCTTCGTCGACGCCGTCACGACGCCCGCGTCGAGCCGCGCGAAGTAGACGCCGCTCGCGACCTCGCGTCCGCTCTCATCGGTTCCGTCCCACGCCGCCGCGTGCGGGCCGGCGACGAGACGCGCGTCCACAAGACGTCGAACGACCCGGCCTGCCACATCGTGGATGGTCAGGGACACGCCCGCGGACTCCGGCAGGATGAAGTGCAGCGATGTGCCCGGGGCGAACGGGTTCGGCGAGCTCCAGACGACCGACGTCGTCTCGACCGGCTCCTCCCCGACGCCGAGCGGCTCCGAGTACATCGCATCCGAGGCCTGGAGAATGCCCCAGCCCATGAGCGTATCGGGCGAGCTCGACATCGTCGCCGTCGAGTGCACGGCGTCGATGACGTCGACCGGAAGCCACTCGGGATGCCCCTGGAGAAGCAGACCGACGGCCCCCGCCGTGATCGGACAGGCGAAGGATGTGCCGCTGCTGTACCCGTAGCTGGCCGTATCGGAGGTCGTCGCGACGTACGCGCTCACACCCATCGCCATCACATCGGGCTTGATGCGACCGTCGTACGTCGGTCCCACGGAGCTGAAGTACGCGCGGTCTCCGTCGATGTCGACCGCGCCGATGCCGAGGACGCTGTCGCCGTCGGCCGGCGCGATCATGTACTTCCAGTCGCCCGCGCCCTCGTTGCCCATCGAGGTGACGATGACGATGCCGCGCGCCGCCGCCATGTCGGCGGCGATGGTCGTCACACAGGTGTTCCCGTCCATATCCGGGTAGTCGTACCAGTAGAAGTAGCCCAGCGAACTCGAGATGAGATCGGCGCCGAGGCTGTCGGCGTACTCCACCGCCTCGACCCAGTAGTCCTCTTCGATCTGGATCTCGTCGTCGGTCATCTCGGTCTTGCAGAGGATGAAGTCCGCCTCGTAGGAGCCGCCGTAGATCTCTCCCGCATAGGCGGCGCCGACGTTCGAGAGCGTCGCGGTCCCGTGGGAATCCTGGCCGCTCGGGTCGCCCGATTCGTTCGCGGTCTCGGCGTCGTCGTTGATGAAGTCGCGCTCCCCGATGATGTCGAGATGCCGGTACGCCTGGTGGTCGGTGTCGAACCCCGTGTCGAGCATCGCGATGATGATGCCGTCGCCATCGAAGCCGTCATCGTGCAGGTCGGTGATCTGGACCTGGTCGTTCTGACCGAGCGACTCGCCGTAGTCGAGCGAGCGCCCGCCACCGTCGCCCCCGGACGTACCGTTGGTGGCTCCCGCGCCGGCCGCCCGACGCGGGGCGTCCGGATGGTCGGCCGGGATCAGCTCGGGCATCGGCTTCCTCGCGGCGGCCACCGGTCGGACCTCACGCACGAAGGCGAAGGTCGACAGCTCGGCCAGGGCGTCCTCCCCGGCACAGACCGAGACGGCGTTCAGCCAGCGGCTCACGGCCGCGACCTCGGCGCCGGTCGCGCGAACGGCGTCGATGTACCGCGCCGAGACCGGCAGATCGTTGACGTTGACGTCGAGGCCGGCCTTCGCCCGACGCCAGAGCGCCCGCTCGGAGAGCTCCGCGCGGAAGGCAGCCACCGCGACATCCACGCTGGCGCGGTCCAGTCCCTTGTCTGTGAAGAACACCCAATGCCGGTCGGTCCCGGCGCGGTCGGACGAACGACCCACCACCTCGACAGCCGCGGCCGACGTCCCCGGTGAACCCGCCAGGGCGACGGCGGGTACCGATACGACCGCCAGCACCCCCACGAGCGTCGTGCATATAATGAGAGAACGCATTCGACGACCCCTCCGAATGGCATAACTCGTTACAATATCTGTATTTACCATTATAGCACGGAATCGCCTGTTGGGCAAGCCGACCCGCCAAGACCCTCGTAAGTACCGCTAATCCCGGAACTTCCTCGGGTCCAGGCCAAGGTCCCTGACATGTTTCCGAAAGGCCGGTTCATTGAGACCGGCCATCTCTGCCGCGGCGGACACCTTGCCACGGGCGATGCGGAGCAGATGCGTGAAGTACGCCGTCTTGAATCGCTGGCGCGCGACACGACTCGCATCCTCATAGGGAAGCGGCGCATCGGTGAGACCGAACCCCTCGGGTTCGATGTGCTCGGCCTGGATGACGTCCTCGTCGCAACGCAGGATGGCTCCGATGATCACGTTCTCGAGCTCGCGGACGTTGTTCCTCTCCCAGTCGCGTGCCGCCAACACCTCCAGGGCACCGTTCGAGATCGCCAGCTCGCGCTTGCCGCTTGATGCAGCATGCTTCGCCACGAGGCTTCTCGCGATGAGCGGGATATCGCTCTTCCGGTCGCGAAGCGGCGGCACCTCGAGCGTGTACTGCTTCAGTCGGAAGTAGAGGTCGTTCCTGAACTGGTTCGATGCGGTCAGTTCCTCGAGGTCCTTCGCGGTAGCCGCGACGAAGCGGGCGTAGAAGCGCGTTGGCCTGTTCTCCCCGAGCCGCACGAACTCGTGTTCCTGGAGTGCACGCAGGAGCTTGGCCTGTACTTCAGCCGGCATGTCGGCGATCTCATCGAGGAACACAGTCCCGCTCCCGGCGTACTGGATCTTCCCCACTCGGTCCTGCACAGCGTCGGTGAACGATCCTCTGACGTGGCCGAAGAGCGTCGATTCGGCAAGCTGAGCGCTGAGACCCGCGCAGTTCATCGCGACAAGGCGACTCCCTCGTGCGGTTCTCCCGCTCTGCTCGTGAATCGCCTTCGCGACCAGCTCCTTGCCCGTTCCGGATTCGCCGGTTATGAGCACCGTGAAGTCCGCTCGTGCGACACGCTGGATCTGCTTTCGGAGGAACTGCATGACCGGGCTCTCTCCGACCATCGCCTCCATCGCGCTCCCGGACTCCATGTCGTCAAGCTGTCGCGCCGCCCGCCTGTTCCGTGCGTCCTCGATCGCGAGACCAGCGATATGGTTGATCTGCTTGACCGACGGGACCCTCCCCTTGGTGACGTAGTAGAACGCGCCCTTCTTGATGCTCTCGATGACGTGGCTCGGGTCTTCGAACTTCGTGAGCATCACAACCGGCAGGTCCGGATCGAAGTCCTTCACGCGCTCGAGGAGCTGGATGCCGTTGATGTCGGCCTGGAGGTCGATGTCCAGCAGCACGAGGTCGTAGGAGTTGTTTCTGATGCACTCCTGGGCCGTCGCCGGGTCCCCCACGAGCTCAATCTCCATGGTATCAGGCATCAGCGCGACCATGTCCTCGGCCTGCGCCGTTTCGTCATCAACGTACAGGACTCTCGGCTTGCTCTGGTCTGTCACGATGTGCCTCCATCCACGATCTGGAATCTCACCTCGAATGTCGTTCCGCGCCCCGGCCGCGACGAGACGACCGATATCGCCCCGCCGCGTCTCGCGAGAATGCGTCGGGATTCGGCCAGCCCGTGCCCGCTGCCGCCGTGCGTCCCGCTCACGCCGTCGTCGAAGATGCGCTCGTGCATCTCAGGTGGTATGCCCGTCCCGGTGTCGGAGATGCGCATGACGACGTCGCCGTCCTCGGGCTCGGCCGTGACCTCGATCCGCCTGTCGTCGCTCTGCTCCACGGCCGCGAGCGCGTTCGCGAGCAGGTTCTCGATGATGAAGCTCACCTCGGCGCGTGTCCCGAGCACGCGGGCTTCCTCCACCCGTGACACGGCGGGCACGACAAGCTCCGCCCCAAGCTCGATGATGTCTCCCCGCCTGACCCCCGCCGCCCTCCGGACCTCCTTCATCAGACCCGAGGACAGCTCAAGTCGACACGACTCGAGAACGCCGTCCAGCGCATCATCAAGCGATGCGCCGATCGCGTCAAGTCTCTCCGCGATACGACCCGATGTGGTCGCGTCGGGCAGTGCTCCGGGGAGCGACCGGAGGAGATCGCGCGTCTGCGTCAGCTCCCGTCGGAGCGTCGCCACGCGGGATGGGTCGAGACCGACTCGCGCCGCCTCGTTGTGGATCGAGACGATCCCCGGGACCCCGATCTCCCGCACGTTGGCGACCGCCTCGCGATAGCGCGCGGTGAACTTCTCAGGTGGCGTCGACTCGAGCCCCGCGAGGAGCGTCAGCTGTTGTCTGAGCCGCCTCAGCGTCGAGGTCGCGGCGAGCTTCCCGTGCCCCGCGCGGACGAGCGAGCCAAGAAGCTCGTCGAGGGCCGTCTCGCGCTCAACATGAGGAATGAGCAACCGGCGGATGCGGGCCAGCGCCCGCCGCCTGAGAACAGGAGTCCCGACGACAACAAGGAGGATGAGAGTGGAGCCCGCCAGCGCAAGCATCCAGATCGGGATCGGCGCACGGTGGAGCTCCAGGAGGAGCGCGCCCTGCATTCCTCCCGTGGCGATGCCAATGGAGACGCCCCGTCGGTTCTCGGAGAACCTCGCCGGTCTGATCGATGCGTGGCAGTCGTGCGCCGCATCAGTTGGGAGCACGGCGAGCGGACGGAGATCGAGATCGAGCACCGCCACCGTGCCCGCGGCTGTCATGCATACAAGAGCCGGCTGCTCCAGAGGAGGAATCTGCACCAGGGCGATACCCTGCGGTGTACCCCGACACTCGATCTCGCGCTCCACCTCGAATGCGCTGCCGGTCCAGCGCAGCCTGCGGACTCGTCCGTCCTCGCTCCCGACATAGATCGCACCCGGGTCTTCGGTGTCCCCGAGCTCGACGGAGTAGATGTTGCCCTCGTTCGCCCATCCACCGAGGCGCTGGCCGCTCGCTCCATCTCTGACGGTCAACCACGTCGTATCGGACCCCGCTGCCGTGCCGTGCCAGTACCACGTGACGACTTCGATACGACCATCTCCCGTGACGTCGCCGCAGTACGGCCAGCCGGAAGCCGATCGTCCGGCGACACGGTGCTTCCACATGACAGTCCCATCGCCGTCCACGGCTCCGACGAAGGCCTCGCTGTCAGTCATATCCCCGACCATGACTCCGTTGCACGGCGAATTGAAGCTCGCAACATACTCATGCTCGCCATCACCGTCGAGATCCGCCACACAGGCGAGTTCGTCGGGCACGCCCGCGAAACGCGCGAACCAGAGGAGTTCACCGGTCTTGAGATTGCCCCGCCCGATCCCCCGGGGCCCCTTGGCCACACCCGCCCGAGACGAGAACGTCAGCGTCTCCCGGAAGCCGTCACCGTCGAGGTCGGCGAGGTCATGGGTCATCAGGCGCCCGTCCCAGAGGACGCCCGAGATCAGCGTCGGCGGAAGCGGGACGCGGATCGGCTCGGCCGTCCGGAGGGTATCGACCGTGGCGGTGTCGCCTGCGATCTCCACATCAAGCACGCGGATCTCCCCCCACTCAGTGCCGACCTGGGTCGTGATGAGTATCTCCGGAAGGCCATCTCCGTCGACGTCGTCCACGCCGGACAGACGGTGAAGCCACGGCTGGATCCACTGCTTCATGATGAGGATGTTGTCCTCCCGGATTCGTCGTATGCCGATGTAGTAGTAGGCCGCCGCGGGCGCTGCGTGGACCGTGACCATCTCGTCGACGCCGTCTCCGTCCAGGTCGGCGAACTCGCAGTCCAACGCACCATCGGACTTCGCGCTGAACTTCTCGAGGACGTAGGGAAGCCCGGCCGGATCATCCGGGAGCGTGTTCCCGCACCCGCCCAGCAGCATCGCGACCACGGCGCACACGCCGCCCATCAACCGCCGTGCGCGGCTCGACGCGCGAAGCTGTCCTCGGACTCGTCCGTCGCGCTCACGCATCACAGCTGACCACCTTCATCGTCACGCGGAAGAGCGTGCCCTCGCCGGGAGCAGACCGGACCAGTTCGATGGAGCCCCCACGCCGATCGAGGATCTCGCGACTCCGGGGAAGGCCGTGGCCCCCTCCCTCGCGCTCGCTCACACCCGGCAGGAAGATGCGCTCATGCTGCTCCGGATCGATCCCCGCGCCGTTGTCCCGAACCTCCAGCGTGACCGCGTCGGCATGGACATCCGCCTGGATACCGATCCTGGCGGCGCTCTCCCCCCGGACCGCGCGCAGCGCGTTCTCGATCAGGTTGTCGAACACGAACGCGAACTCGGTGGGTGTGCCGAGCACGCGGGTGTCCCCAAGCCGCTCGAGACCGTCCGTCTCGACGCTGAGGCCCGGCCGCTCGAGCTGCGAGCCTCGCGCACGAAGCACACGATCGACCTCCGCGGCCACGGCAATGGACCGCTCGACGCCGGCCTCGCGGCGCGCGACCGCGACGCCGCGCTCGATCCGCTCGAGGTCTCGCTCGAGCCTCGTGCGGATCAGCTCCGCCGCTGCGGAGAGTGGAGGCATGGATGGGGCGTCTTCCAGAACGTCGCGGACATCATCGACGGCATCGGTCAACGTGGAGAGCTCAAGCGGTGCGAGCCCAAGACGCCTGACCGACTCGGCGATGCTCTGGACCATCGGGAGACCGACCTCTCTGGCGTTCGCAAGCCCCTCGGCGTAGCGCTCCACGAACGCATCGGGCATGTCTCCCTCGTGCTGCGAGAGCATCGTGAACTGGCCGGCCAGACGGCGGAGCGTCTTCGTCGCCGAGAGCATCCCGTGTCCTCCGGTCTTGAGCTGTTCGAGGAACTCGTCGAGCTCCGCCTCGCGCCGCCGTCTCGGAAGCAGCCGTCGACGGAACGCGCCGACGGCCCTGCGCCGGTATCTTGGCAGCGCGGCGGCCGCCACCGCGAGCGTCCCGAGCGCGACAAGCAGGACCGACGAGGCGTCGCGGAGAGCGTCGATAGCGCGACGCACCCAGGCTGGGGGCCAGATGCGCTCGATGTAGAGGAAGCGGACGCGCTCCTGCGTCTGCACGATCGCGCCGGGCGTTGGCGAGCCCATGACAGGGAAGACGGTCGGCACGATCGGTGTCTCGATGTGGACCGCTTCATCCGTGTGGAACGCCGCCAGCGGCGCCAGGGCAAGGTCGCAGGCGATGATCGTCCCCTTTGCGGTCTCGATGATGAGTCCCGGAGCGCTGGTGGGCAGCCCGAGATCGACGATCTCAACCGATGCGATTCCCTCCTCATTCCGAAACCGCCGCTCTTCGATGAACTCCCCGCCCGAGTAGCGATATCGCCGAAGCGTGCCGTCCGCAAGACTGACGAACAGACGTGCGGTGCCATCGACATCTGCTATCTCGACGTCGTTCGCGGGAACGTCATACGCAAGTCGAGCCAGCTGAGCACCGTCAGACGCGCGGAGCACCGTCATCGAGAGATCGTCGGCAAGCTGCTCGCTGTGTCCACCGGTGACGAAGACGATCTCCTCTGAGCCATCGGCGTCGATATCCCCGGACGTAAGGTCGACGCGGGCAGAGTACCCTGCCACCTCCTTCCACCAGAGAAGAGAGAAGTCGGACGCCGCGGCGACGTAGGCGATCTTGTCTGAGAACGGAGCTGAGAACGCGTTGTTCCCCGGCGACTCGATCCCGAACACGATCTCGTCGCTCCCGTCACCGTCTGTGTCGATGAACACCGACTCCGTGGTCGGAGACCCGCCCGTTGCGAGCTTCCGCCCGATCGTTCCGCTCACCCAATTGAGCTCCCAGAACCCTCTCGGGTATCGTTTGATGCCGGTGCTGAGGCCTATCAGAAGCGTCTCGCACATGCCGTCCCCATCGTGGTCGAACGCATCCACAAGGTATCCATCACCGCCCCACAACCCGTTGTCCATGTGGCTGTCCGCCGCATCCCACGCCACCGTGCCGATGATCCGATGCCCGACGGCGTCACCATCGAAGAAGAACTCCTCCACGATGAACATCACCGGCTCCAGCGGGCGCTGGCTGAGGTAGACGATCTCCGGCCGTTCATCGCCGTTGAGGTCGGCGACACCCATGAGGGTCGCCTTCACGGGAAGGTTGATCTGCGAGATGCTGTACCGCTGGGACTCGGCATAGCGATAGACCCCGATGAAGTTCTCGTCGTGCTTGTCGTATCTGCTGAGAGTCACGCCCTCGCTGATGCCATCGTGGTCGAGGTCCAGATCCATGAACCTGACGCGTGCGTCGTCAGACGGACTCGCGTGCTTGAACTCGTACGGGAGGTACTCGAACGATTCGGGAAGGACATGAACCGAGCCATCGGACCACCCCCGAACGGCTGCGGTGACAGCCGCGGCTGCGGCAAGGAGGAGTACACACAGCAGAAGCGTGCGCCTGCGTCGGGCCCGCCGTCGGTCGGTCATCGGTCAACCCTCGGGAAGCACGGTCGTGAGAGTGCGCAGCTCGCGGCGGACGCCCGCCGCGCAGGCAGGACACGTTCCCGAGTATACAGATATGCGCAATGTCAGGCCACTATGGAGTGCGTGGAAGGCAGATGACCGGACCCGGTCGGCGATGCTAGGCCCCGGCCGCCATGAAGTGCGCGATGCCCGTCATGAGCATCTGGATGGCAATGGCGACGAGCAGCATCCCCATCAGGCGCTCGATCGCGATGAGGGCGCGTCGGCCGATTCGCTGGAGGAGAATGCCCGACAGCACGATGATCACGCCGGTCGCCACCCACGCAATGCCGACGGCGGCCAGCCACTCCGGCCAGCGGGTCGGGTCCTCATTCACAATGAGGAGCGTGGACACGAGCGCCGACGGTCCGGCGACGTACGGGACGGCGAGCGGGACGATGAACGGTTCCCCGTCGATGTCCTCCATGAGCCCGCCCTGGCGGGGGAAGACCATCTTGATGGCGATGAGCAGAAGGACGGTCCCGCCCGCGGCGGAGAGGGCCGGCTCGCCGATCCCGAGCGCGTTGATCAGCGTCTGCCCGCCGAAGAGGAAGACCACGAGAATGCCAAGAGCGATGAGGAGCTCGCGGACGATGACCCGCATGTGCCGCTCGCGCTCCACGCCCGAGAGCGCCGAGACGAACAGCGGGATGTTCCCGAACGGGTCCATCACGAGGAACAGCAGCAGTGCCGCCGAGAGGACCGTCATCTGTGTGCCTCCTCGAGAAGATCGATGTACGCCGTGTCGACCAGATCGGCGTCGGCCACGCCGAGTTCGGCCATGAGCTCGCTGCAGCGTCTGGCGCCCTCTCCGGGTGACGCCGCCCCCTCAGCCGACCCAAGGACGACCTCGAGTTCGAGATACGCGCCCAGTCCGTCGACATTATCGATGTGGATGCGCGTCTCCCGCGCAACATAGAGCGTCCGGTGCTTCGACACAACCCCCCGAACACCGATCGCCGTGGCGAGCGCGGCCTTGAGCGCGTCGGGATCAGAGACGACGATACGAGAGTATGTCGACGCCGTCGGCGCATCGGCGTCGGGGCGTTCGTAGTAGATCAGCTCCGCGAGCGCGTTCGCCGGGAGTTCGCAGCCGCCGTTGGATTCGGCCACATCGCCGCGTTCGGCGCTTCCGCACACCCCCCCGAACTCCCGGAGCTTGAGTCTCCCCCGGGACGTCACGAAGAATGTGTCCCGCTGCTCGATGAGCGTCGGCCCCGTATCGGCGATGGCCGCGGCCCGCGCGTGCACCGCGTCCACGTCCCCGGTGATCCGAGCCTTGATCTCGATGTTCGAGGCCACAACCGCTCCTTCCCCTGTGCACCCACCCGCCGTCGGATCGTGTGTGCGACGATGGACGTTCCTGCGGAACGAAAGAGGGGGCGCACTCGCGCCCCCCGGAATCTCGCATCGGATGCGTCGAGGCGCTAGCCCGTCTGTTCGATGACCATCATCGTGGCGGAGCCGCGCGCCAGCAACCGACCACCCTCGTCCTCGACGCGCCCCTCGACGAGCACGGTGCGCCTTGTCTTCGCCACGATCCGCCCCCTCGCCCTCAGCGTTCCCTCGCTCGCCGCGCCGACGAAGTTCACCTTCATCTCGAGCGTGACGGCGGGAAGTCCCGCGTCCGACACGGCCTTGATGTACGAGCGTGCCATCGCGGTGTCGAGCAGACTGCAGTAGACGCCGCCGTGGACGATGCCGCCGATGTTGAGGTGACGCTGCTCGAGCGGGAGCTCGACGATGTACTCGTCGCCCTCGAACCCGACCGGGACCAGACCGAGGTCCGCCACGTGGTCGATCACACTCACGAGTCGACCCGCTCCACCACCATGGCCACACCCTGCCCCACGCCAACACAGAGCGCGCAGAGCGCGTAGCGGCCGCCGGTGCGCTTGAGCTGATGCACGGCGGACGTCAGGATGCGGGCGCCGCTCATGCCGAGCGGGTGGCCCAGCGCGATCGCGCCACCGAGGGGGTTGATCCTCGGATCGTCGTCGGCCAGGCCGAGCGCGCGGGTGCACGCCAGCGACTGCGCGGCGAACGCCTCGTTCAGCTCGATGACGTCCATCTGGTCGAGCGACATGTCGAGCCGCTTGAGGAGCTTCCGCGTCGCCGGCACCGGACCGAACCCCATGATGCGGGGCGGCACGCCCGCGGACGCCGTGCCGAGGATGCGGACGATCGGCGTGAGGCCATACTTCTCGACCGCCTCCTTCGACGCCACGAGAAGCGCCGCGGCACCGTCGTTGACGCCCGATGCGTTTCCGGCCGTGACCGTGCCCGGGTCGGCGAAGAGCGTCCGAAGCTTCGCCAGCTTCTCGGGCGATGTCTCGCGCGGGTGCTCGTCCTTCTCAACGATGATCGGGTCGCCCTTGCGCTGCGGCACCGTCACCGGCGTGATCTCCTCGCGAAGCCGGCCGTCGGCCATCGCCGCGGCCGCCTTCGTCTGGCTCCAGTAGGCGAAGGTGTCCTGATCCTCGCGGCTGATGTGGTGCTCCGCCGCCAGGTTCTCGGCCGTGATCGGCATCCCGTCGGTCCCGTACTGCTCGTGGAGCTTCTTGTTGACGAAGCGCCAGCCGATGCTCGTGTCGTACATCTCGGCGTTCCGGTCGAACGCCTTCGTCGGCTTCGCCACGACGAACGGCGCGCGCGACATGCTCTCGACGCCGCCCGCGATCATGAGGTCGCCCTCGCCGACGGCGATGGCGTTCGTCGCCATCCCGACCGCCGAGAGACCCGAAGCACAGAGTCGGTTGACCGTGATTCCGGGAACGGAGTCGGGCAGTCCGGCGAGCAAGAGCGCCATCCGCGCCACGTTGCGGTTGTCCTCCCCCGCCTGGTTCGCGCAGCCGAGGATCACCTCGTCGATGGCCGCCGGGTCGAGTCCGGGGTTGCGCTCCATGAGCGCCCTGATGGGGATGACCGCGAGGTCGTCGGCTCGCACCGAGGAGAGGCTTCCGCCGTATCGGCCGACCGGCGTCCGGATGGCGTCACAGATGAATACGTCGCGCACGTTCGCACCTTCCTGTCAGTGGGTGTCTCGTTGGGAGTCGGTCGTTCGCATGGCACACGACTGCGTCGCGCGTGTGTGGCCGGCGTGGCGCGTCGACGCGCAGTGCGTCCGGTCCGTCAGGACGAGAGTTCCTTGACCTTCCGCAACCCGCCGAGCATCGCCTCGCTCAACGTGTCGATGTCCCGCCCGGTCATCACCGTCGACAGCATGACGGTGCCGGTGTTGATCATGATGATGCCGTTGTCGAAGAGGTGGTCGAGGAAGACCTTGAGCATCCCCGCCTCATCCGGCGACATGAAGGCCGAACGGTAGTCGCTCGGCGGTTCCGGCTTGAAGTGGACTCTCAGCATCGAACCCGCCCCTGTCACGCACGCCGCAACGCCCGCTTCGGAGATCGCGTCCTCGATCTGGCCCCTCGCGCGGTCCGCCAGCGCGTTGAGCTTCTCAACGGCCTTGCGGTCGTAGAGCGTCATCGCGGCGAGACCAGCGGTCATCGTGATCGGGTTGGCCGAGAACGTGCCCGAGTGCGGGAAGAGCACCTTGTCCGCGAGCGGATCCATCACGTCCATCACCTCGCGCCGTCCGGCGAGCGCGCCGACCGGGAACCCGCCGCCGATCATCTTTCCCATGGCGGTCAAGTCCGGGCGGACGCCGAGGCTCTCCTGCACGCCGCCGTACCCGACGCGGAACGTGATGACCTCATCGAACACGAGCAGCGAGCCGTTCCGGTCCGCCCATTCCCTGAGCGCGTGAACGAACTCGGGCGCAATCGGGATGAGACCGACGCGGTGCGGGACCGGGTCGACCAGAACACACGCGATCTCGTCAGCGTGCTCGTCCAGGAGCGCCACAGCGCGCTCCGGGTCGTTGAACGGGATGATGATGACGTCGTCCAGGACGCCCTTGGGCGTCCCGTACGCGACCGGTACGCTCTCCGGATGGTTCGCGTCACCCCAGCTCTCCGGCTTCGCGGTCTGGCTGATCTCGGCGAAGTCGTAGAGTCCATGGTACGCGCCCTCGACCTTCGCGATCTTGGGCCGCCCCGTGAAGGCGCGCGACGCCTTGAGGCATCCCATGACCGCCTCGGTCCCGGAGTTGACGAACCGGATCTTCTCGAACGCATCGGCCCGGCCGATCATGTGTTCGGCGTACTCGATCTCGGCCTCGGTCCCAAGCGTGAAGGCGGTACCGCGCGCAAGCTGCGCCGCGACCGCCTCGACGATGGCGGGGTGCGCGTGTCCGTGGATGAGCGAGGCCATGTTGTTGGCGAAGTCGATGCGCTCGACGCCCTCGACGTCGATGACGCGGGAGCCCTCTCCCCGCTCGACGTAGAGCGGGTGCGGCTTTCGGAGGATCGTGTTCCGGCTGGCGCCGCCCGGCATGATCTTCAGCGCGCGGTCGTAGAGCTCCTGGCTCCGGCTCTTCGGGTCGCTCATGCGGCATCACCCTGCGGCGCGCCGGGGCTCACGAGCCCCTCCGCCGCGATGAGGTCGGTGCCTGTCTTCTCCCGCACGTGCTCGATCGTGATGCCCGGCGCGAGGTCGGTGACCACGAGCCCCGCAGACGTAACGTCCATCACGGCGAGGTCGGTGTAGATGCGATCGACGCACGCCTTACCGGTGAGCGGGTAGGTGCACTCAGAGACGATCTTCGGGTCACCGGTCTTCGTCGTGTGACGCGTGATGACATAGATGGTCTTCACGCCCTGGACCAGGTCCATCGCGCCGCCGACGGCGGGGATCGCGTCGGGCGCGCCGGTCGACCAGTTCGCCAGGTCGCCCGCGGACGAAACCTGCATCGTCCCGAGCACGCAGAGGTCGATGTGGCCGCCGCGGATCATCGTGAAGCTGTCGGCGTGGTGGAAGTAGGCGGCTCCGGGGATCGCGGTCACCGGCTTCTTCCCGGCGTTGATCAGCTCCGGGTTCTCCTGTCCCTCGGGAGGCGTCGGTCCCATTCCGAGGAGCCCGTTCTCGGTGTGATACACGAGCTCGCGTCCCTCGGGAACGAACCGCGCGACGAGCTCCGGCATGCCGATGCCGAGGTTCACGTAGGAACCGTCGGGGATGTCGAGAGCCAGCCGTCTCGCCATGTCCTCCCGGCTCCAACCCTTCGGGGTGCTGGATTCGTTCGTCATGGGTAGACCTGCCCTTCCCGCACGAGCACCGACTCCTGAGCCGGCTCGGGCACGACAATGACACGGTTGACGAAGATGCCGGGCGTGACGACGCACTCCGGGTCGATATCCCCTGCCGGGACGAGCTCCTCGACCTGCACGATCGTGGTGGTCGCTGCCGTGCACATGATCGGCCCGAAGTTCCGCGCCGTCTTGTTGTAAACGAGGTTGCCGTACCGGTCGGCCTTCTTCGCCCGGACGAGCGCGAAGTCGGCCTTGAGGCCGTGCTCCATCACATACTCCTGCCCGTCGAACTCCCGGACCTCCTTGCCCTCCTGGAGGACCGTCCCGATGGACGAGGGCGTGTAGAACGCCGGAATGCCGGCGCCGCCTGCGCGGATGCGCTCCGCCAGCGTCCCCTGCGGGACGAGCTCGAGTTCGATCTTCCCGGCCCGGTAGAGCTCGGGGAAGACGGTCGACCCGGCGGTGCGCGGGAAGGAACAGATCATCTTCTTGACCTGCTCGTTCCGGATGAGCGCCGCGAGTCCGACCTCGCCGCTGCCGGTGTTGTTGCTCGCGACCGTGAGGTTCCCGACGCCCAGATCGATCAGAGCATGAATCAGCTCGATCGGGCTCCCGGCCTCGCCGAACCCTCCGATCAGAACCGTCGCGCCGTCGTGAATGTCGCTGACGGCTTCGGCGACCGATGCCACCTGTTTGTCGATCATCGTTCCTCTTGTGGTGCAGGTTTGGTGATGCGATGACTCGCGCGCTATCAGTCCGTGAACGTTCCCGTCTGCCGCCCGACCGGTCTACGACTCGACCTTCGCGAACTTCCGTCCCTCGAGCGCCTTGATGAGCGCGTCCTCGATGTCCTTGAGGTTCTGCCGGAAGAAGAACTCGGGCGTGTCCAGCGGATCGAGCAGATCGATCGTGTTCTGCTTGTCGTCGAACTTCGCGAGGAACACGCCGTCCAGCCACCGCATGTTGCGCCCCTCGGTGAACTTGAGCGCGAACGCCTTCTCCCCGCCGACCTCGGCGGTGCCGAGAAGCGAGATCTTGCCGGCCGACGACGTCATCGAGATGTAGCGGGTCGGGCGGTAGATGGACGCCAGGTCGCGGTGGATCTTGTCGGCGATCTTCGCGACGTCGGCGAGCGCTGTCGTGAAGTAGTGGTGCTCGCCGGTCGGACGGGCAAGGTACATCGAGTGGAACCCGATGTGCATCGTGCCGAGTACGAGCGCCAGGTCGATCCAGTTCTGCGCGGTCCGGTCGACGTCGACGCTGCCGTCCTCGTTCGTGAACCGGCTGATCTGGTTCATCATCGGACTCTGGCTGCGCATGACGACATGGTGGCGCTGGAGCCTCCGGATGGCCGCGACCGTGGTCGCGTTGAGCACCTCACGCGGCGTCGAGAAGTGTGCCATCCACGCGAGCTGGATACCGTGGTCATACATCAGATCGAAGAGCTCGAGCATCTCGTCGTACTCGGGCGTCAGGATCATCTCGGGAAGGTACGTCAGGACGCGCGTGCCGAGGCGGACCGTGCGGATGTGCACGAGCTCCGGATCCTCGATGATGGGCATCACGTACTCGCGAAGACGCTCGACGGGCATGTAGCCGGCATCGCCGCCCGTGATGAGGATGTCCGTGACCTCCTTGTGCTGCCTGAGGTACTCGATGATCTGCCCGACGTCGCGCTGGCAGAACATGTCCTCATCGCCGCGGACCTGCGCGTGGCGGAAGCAGTAGGTGCAGAACGCGAAGCAGTCCTGCGTCGTCTGGTCGAAGATGAGCTGGCACTGCGGGTACTTGTGCTGGCTCCCCTCGACGAACTCGACCTCCCCGTCGGCGTTCTCGAACCACGGCTTATTGAGGAGCTGATTGCAGTCGTGCGGGTTGGTCTTGCCCATATACCCGTCGATGATCTCCTGCCGCGCCTCGTCGGAGCTGGTACCCAGATACGCCTTCTCGGCGTCCTCCTGGATCATCCCCGGCTGTGGGAAGACGAGCGTGAAGAGCGGGTCGTTGTCGAAGTCGTCCCACTGGATGCTGTTGAGGACGTGCCCCGTCGCCATGAATCGATAGACCTTGATGAAGAGCTCGCGCTCCTCGATGTGGTCGAGCTCAATGCCGTTCTTCTTGAGGATATCGACGATCTCGTGGAAGCCCTTGAGACCCGCGTACTTCCTGTTGTCGACGAACATGAGCGTGTCGGTGCGCATGAAGTCGGAGTGCTTCGGATAGTTCGCCTGCAGCCTGCTCAGGAGCCCGCGCGGGAGAAGATGCTCCTTCTCGATCGTCGCCCGGACCTCGTCCGGGTACTGGTAGCGGTCGAGCATATTGCTGACATCGGCGTCGGTCATCGCGACGCGCGGCTTTCGTGCTTCGTCTCGGGTATTCACGTCGTCTCTCCGTGTTCAGTCGTTGCGGGTTGTGGCCGCTTGAGGCACAATCTATGATTCTAGCCCTCTGCGGCCCGGGAATCAACACCGCCGGGGAGTTCGCTGGAGCCGCAATGACCCGGCAGGCCGCGCAATTGCGCCCCTCCTCACCCTCTGATACAATGATGTGACTGTACTCTGACCGGCGTTCGGCGCGCCCTGCTGGCGGGGCATGCGCGGCCGGTGACCTTGCGGTGAGCCCGCGCGCCGGGCGTCCACGATCTGCACGACCATCCGGAGGACCATCTGATGAGCACAAAGCGACTGATCATCACGAGCGTCATTCTGTTCGGCTCGCTCTGGGGCCTGGCCGAACTCGGCATCGGTGAGATGGCGTGGAACGCGGACATCCCGCGCGCTCCCATCCTCACGGCCATCGGCATCCTGTTCCTCGTGCTCTCCCGCCGTATCTGGAGCGCGCCCGGAAGCTCGTTCGCGCTCTCCGCTCTGGCCGGCGCGTTCAAGTTCCTCCAGCACCCGTTCTGGGGATGCAAGGTCGCCGCGGTGCTTATGGTCGGTCTCATCTTCGACGTCGCGCTGACGTTCTACGAGGCCCGGCAGCGCTCAACCGACCGCGACATCACCGTCGGCGGCGTCATCGCCGCGAGCGCCCTCGCGACGCTCCTCTCGTTCGTCGCGTTCGGTCCGTTCGCCCGGTACGTACTCAGCAACCCGTACTGGTCGATGGCCGGCAAGATGTTCGACTACATGGTGGCGCAGGGTCTCATCGCGACCGCGCTCGCCATCCCCGCGGCCTGGATCGGTCTCAAACTGAGCGAGCGGCTGTCGCTCTCGGCCGAGAGCTGGACGCACATGAACTGGCTCGTCTACCGTCTCGCTGCCGCGGGCTCCGGCATCGCCGGCATCGCGGCCGCGCTCGCGCTCAAGTACTAGCCGCCGCGCGAGCCCAGCTCGCGCGCGGATGTTGACCCGGTCGCGAAGCGCCGCTTCGCCGGACGGGCAGGCAACCAAGGACCGGACCGATGGCTCACACCTGGATCCAGATCGTCGGCGCAAAGAAGACGGGCAAGACGACGCTCATCGCCGCGCTGACACGCGAGCTCCGCTCCCGCGGGCGCAGCGTCTGCTACATCAAGCACACGCACTCCGAGCCCGGGTTCGACAACGAGGACACCGACACCGCGAAACTCCGCGAGGCGGGCGCTTCGACGGCCGTGCTCGCCGCGGCGGACTCGACCATCGTCGTCCACCGCGCGGGCAAGGAGAGCATCGAGCGGCTCTCATTCCGCGACGCGCTTCACGGCGAGATCGTTCTCGCCGAGGGGTTCAAGAGCGCGCCGGGACGGAAGCTCGCGCTCGTCGGCGGCGACCTCGACGTCGGCACGCTCGATGGCGTCGTCGCGGTCGTGACCGGAGGGCCGAAGGATGAAGGAACCGCTCGAGGAGGTTCGGACGCCGGCGAAGCGGGCGACGGAAGCGCCAAGGGACTCCGGTTCTCGATCGACCAGGTCACCGGGATGTGCGACCTGATTGAGAGGCTCGCCGCCGCGAAGACCGGTGAGACGTGGGCGAGCCGGCTGTTCATCAATGGAGAGGAAGTGGATCTCAATGCCTTCGTTCAGGACGTCATGGCCTCGGCGCTCCTGGGCATGAGCACGTGTCTGAGGGGCGTGGACGGCGCGAACGAACTCGAGTTCCGCTGCACGCGCACCGGGGCCGACGACGAGAGCTGACGACGGAGGAGTCGATGAAGATCAAGGTCACCAAGGAGAACTGCACGGGCTGCAAGCTCTGCCAGCAGATCTGCACGATCGAGCACTACGGAGAGGTCAACCCGAAGAAGGCGGCCATCCGGGTCACCGGCGAGTTCCCCGAGCCCGGCGTCTTCACGCCGAAGCTCTGCGTGCAGTGCGGCGCGTGCGCCCGGGCCTGTCCGTTCGACGCGATCGAGCGACGCGAGGACAAGGTCTACGTCATCAACCCGGAGACCTGCACGAACTGCGGCGTCTGCGTCGAGGCCTGTCCGTTCGACGTGATGTTCGTACACGCCGACGCGCCGACCCCGATCAAGTGCGACATGTGCCTCAAGTGCACCGAGGTCTGCAACACCGGCGCGCTGACCGTCGTGGACTAGCTGCCAACGACGGACACACGATCTGACTGAACGAGAGCACCACACGAGAGGATGACACGATGGACGGCTTCGGAGGAACGATCCTTCGCATCAACCTGGAGACCGGCGACGTCAAGCGGACGCCGACGCCTCCGGACTTCGCGCGCGAGTGGATGGGAGCTCGCGGGTTCGTCGCCAAGACGCTCTACGACGAGGTCCCGCGTGACGCCGACCCGCTCGGCCCGGACAACCTCTTCATCATGGCCCCGGGCGTGATGACGGGGTCCTTCGCGCCCTGCGGATCCAAGATCGGGTTCGGGTGCATCTCCCCCGCCACGAACGGCCACGCCGATTCCAACATGGGCGGGATGCTCGGAGCCGAGGTGAAGTACGCCGGCTACGACATGGTCGTGTTCGAGCGCATCTCCCCAGAGCCGGTCTACCTCTACATAGATGACGACACGGTCGAGATCCGCCCGGCCAAGGACTACTGGGGCATGGGATCGCTCGACCTTGAGAAGCGGATGAAGGAGGACCTCGGCGAGGACTTCCAGATCGCGACCATCGGCCCCGCCGGTGAGAACGGCGTCGTGTTCTCGTGCATCACCCACGACTTCGGGCGCCAGGCCGGGCGCTGCGGCGTCGGCGCGGTGATGGGCTCGAAGAAGGTCAAGGCCATCGCGGTCCGCGGGACGAAGTCGCTTTCGGTCCACGACGTCGCGGCCATGACGAAGTCGACCTACGACATCATCCAGCGCACCAAGCCGCACCCGCTCATGGACCCATGGCAGAAGTACGGGACCGCGCTCTTCGTCGGCTGGGCGAACGAGCACGGGTGCTTCCCGACCCGGAACTTCCAGACGACGTTCCACGACAAGTGGCCGGAGATCAGCGGCGAGAAGCTCGCCGAGGAGATCCTCATCACCCACAAGGCCTGCTTCGGCTGCTGGATGAACTGCGGCAAGTACTCGGTCGCGAAGATCCCGGGCAAGCCCGACACCTACGTCGAGGGACCCGAGTACGAGACGATCGCCCTGTGCGGCGGGAACTGCGCGATGGAGGACATCCACCACGTCGCCTACGCCAATTGGCTCTGCGACAACCTCGGTCTCGACACGATGAGCTCCGGCAACACCATCGGCTTCGCGATGGAGCTCTACGAGAAGGGCATCATCACGAAGGACGACCTCGAGGGTCACGAGCTCCGCTGGGGCAACATCGATGACTTCGAGCACGTCATCAAGATGATCGCGGACCGCCGCGGCATCGGCGAGGTGCTCTCATACGGAACGAAGGGTGCAGCCGAGAGGCTTGGGCAGGGCACCATCGACATCGCGTCACAGTCGAAGGGCATGGAGTTCTCCGGATACGACACACGGTGGTACTCCGCACAGCTTCTCTCCTACTGCACATCCGACATCGGCGCGCATCACAACCGGAGCTGGGCCATCACCGCCGACATCCAGATCGGCCAGGACACACCGAAGGGCAAGGCGCCCGTCGTCATCTACCTCCAGCACATCCGACCGCTGTTCGACACGTGGTGCTGCTGCCGCCTCTTCTGGGGCGAGCTCGACATCACGCCCGAGGAGCACGTCGATACGATCCAGTACCTGACGGGCTGGGACGTGACGATGGACGAATGCATGCAGGTCTCGGAGAAGATCTGGAACCTCAACCGCGCGCACTACCTCGAGCGCAACGGCGGCCCCGGACGCCAGTTCGACGTGGCGCCCGCGCGGCACCTCGAAGAGGAGGTCCCCGACGGACCGGCCAAGGGCCACACCGTCGGCCGTGAGAACTTCGAGTACATGCTCGATGACTACTACTACAACCGCGGATGGGACAAGCAGGGCAACCCCACACGCGAGGTCCTCGAGATCCTCGGCATCGGCTACGCCGCCGACAACCTCGAGAAGGCCGGCCTGCTCGGCGAGCCGTTCGAGGACGGTGTCCCGAAGGTCCGCGGCGAGAAGCTCAAACCGAAGGCGATGTAGCAACAGCCGGATGCGCGGTGTCCGACGTCGACCATGGCTGTCGGACACCGGCGCACCCCACCCGGAGGATCGATGATCGTCTACCTCCGCTCCGGCGGGAAGCTCCGCGACGTCCTCAGGCCCGACATCGACGACTACACGCGCAAGGTCGAGGTCGACGACGGTCTCTCCATCGAGCAGATCCTCGCCGTCCTGCAGATAGCCCCGGCCATGGTCGCGTTCGCCTTCGCGGACGGGACGGTCAGGAAACTCGACTACGTTCCGACCGACGGTGAGACGATCACGCTTCAGTCACCGGTCGCGGGCGGCTAGGGAGGTCGTGGTGCCGGGTTCTGACGATCGCAGTGCACGGAATGAGCTCCACGACCCGACCGTCGGCCTGTCGTCTGACGACCGCGCACGATTCTCGCGTCAGCTTGAGCTCCCTGAATGGAGCGAAGGAACGCAGGCGGATCTCCGGGCTGCGAACGTGTTCATCGCCGGAGCCGGAGGGCTCGGGTCGGCGGTCGCGCTCTACCTCGCCGCCGCCGGCATCGGCCGCGTCACCCTCGCCGACCCCGACACCGTCGAGCTCTCCAACCTCAACCGCCAGATACTCTACGCCTCCGGCGACATCGGCGCCCCGAAGGTCACCGCTGCCGCCGCCCGTCTCACGTCGCTCGATCCCTCCACCGTCGTCCGGCCGCTGTCCGAGCGCATCGATGAACGCAACGCGAGGAGGCTCGTCGCCGGGCACGACATCGTCATCGACTGTCTCGACTCGCTCGCTTCCAGGTTCGTCCTCAATCGAGCCGCGCACGACATGCGCATCCCGATGGTCTACGGCGCGGTAGCACGGTTCACTGGACACGTGAGTCTCCTGCGACCACCCGAGACGCCGTGTCTCGCCTGCTTCGTCCCCGACAAGGAGCCACCCACGCCCACGCCCGTGCTCGGCTGCACGGCCGGCCTCATCGGAACGCTCCAGGCCACCGAGGCGATCAAGCATCTCACCGGGATCGGCGAGCCGCTCGCCGGCAGGCTGCTCGTGGTCGACACGCTCGCCCTCCGCTTCGATGTGCTCGACGTTGAGAAGGATGCCGCCTGCCCGGTGTGCTCGGGGCAGGATGCCGGCTAGGTCCGAGGGGAGTCCGCCGCGGTCTGGCCGGTCCGGCCCGCCGCGAGTCTCGCAAACCGAAGAAGCGGGGGCCTCGAGCGAGGCCCCCGCTTCTGTTTGCGGTGTTTGAGCGCCGGGGCGGACTGGCCGGCCGACGGCGCGATGTGCTGCTGGTACTACTTGATGATCATCATCTTGCCGGCGGCGCTGCCGATGCCCTCGGCATCGACCGACCAGACGTAGACGCCCGGCGCGACCTCCTCGCCGTCAGAGTTCTTGAGATCCCAGTTCGTCTGGTCGTTCTCGGGGTCGTCGTGCGTCAGCGTCCGGACGAGCTTGCCCGCGGGCGTGTAGATTCGGATCGTCGCCTTGCCGGGGAGACCCACGAACACCATCCGGCGTTCGCCACCGGATTCCCAATCCGCGTTCGAGCGGTACGGGTTCGGGATCGGCTGGATCTTCGAGAGCTGGGTCTGCGCCCCGACGCGCGGCGACACGACGTCGCTGGCGTTCTCCTCGAGACACTCCTCGTTGACCGTGCTGACGCCTTCGTAGAAGGCTGTCACCGAGACCATGTACGGGAACGCATTCTGGAAGTTCGTATTGCGGTAGACGCGGATACTGTCAATGTAGAACGGCTCGAAATCCCAGTACCCGGCGGCCGACGTATCCGTCTGCCCCCAGACGTACTCCCTGGCGAGTCCGAACTCCTCGGAATTCCACACCTCACGAACCCAGACCCGATACCCGCCGAAGTCGGGATCTTCGATGTCGCGCTCGTCGATGCCGAGCGTCCAGCCGACCTCGATCGTCTTGTCCTCGAGGGCCACGTACTTGATCCTCGGGCAGAGATCAGCGCTCGCCATCGTGGCAAAGACACACAGTAGAAGAACCGCCACAAGGGTGTGGCGGATGCTGCGTCCTGCTCTCGCCGTCATGCTGGCCTCCGTGAGCCGGAGTGGCTCAGATTCGCGAATCCGGTGTCACTTCTGACTCATCAGGCTAGCATCGGCAACCGCCCGAGTCAAGGCTATTCCCCGGCCCCATGCGGTGTTTCAGCCATCCCGGGCCCTCACACGAGCACGTTGCCGCGCCTCTGCTGCTCCCCGACGGGAAGCGAACGAAAAGGAATGAGCGATAATTCATTTCGACACGACGCTCTGATGAGAGTATTATCAGAGTGTCGCGTACGAATACCCGGCTCGGCCCGAGCGGCCACGTGCGGCCGCCTGCTCGCCACCGGCTCACCATGGAATCGGAGCCTCCCGCATGGAGAACAGCGTGCTTCTCTTCGCCATGGTTGGCTTCGTCGCGCAGCTGATCGACGGTGCGCTTGGCATGGCGTACGGTGTCACCTCGACGACGTTCCTGCTCAGCATGGGAGTACCTCCGGCTGTCGCGAGTGCCAGCGTTCATACCGCCGAGGTCTTCACGACGGCGGTCTCAGGGATCTCGCACTGGCGTCTTGGGAACGTGGACGGGAGGCTGGTTCGCAGACTTCTCGTCCCGGGGATACTCGGCGGGATCACTGGAGCGTACATCCTCACGAGACTGCCCGGGCAGCTCATCAAGCCGCTCGTGGCTCTCTACCTCTTGGCAATGGGTCTGCGGATTCTCTGGAAGGCGTCTCGTCGATCCGCCGCCGGCCCGATGCACACGTACCATGGTGCACTCGCGCTCGTCGGTGGCTTCTGTGACGCGATCGGCGGAGGTGGTTGGGGTCCCATCGTGACGTCGACGCTGGTCGCCAACGGACACGACCCTCGATCGACCATCGGTTCCGTGAACCTCTCGGAGTTCTTCGTCACCCTCGCCGAGGCCGCTACCTTCGTTGCCCTCCTCGGCCTCGTTCACTGGCAGGTGATCGTCGGGCTCGTCATCGGGGGAGCGATCGCGGCGCCGTTCGCGGCCCTTCTCTGCAAACGACTCTCCGCGCGTGTTCTCATGGTGACGGTAGGCACTGTCATCACGGCTCTCAGCGTGCGGACCCTCCTCCTTGCCTGGGCGTGATGTCTCACTCGCACATGGCGCCCCCCTGAACAGGCGAAGGGATGTCGTGGAGCTAGTCGTTCACGAACAGGTAGTCGCCACCCTCGGCGTTCGCATGACACGCGATACAGCCCTGCGCCATGCCCTTGGCGACCCGGCCGGCCATCTGGCGCCCGGCGTCATCCTTCGAAACGGTCCCGTCGGCGTCGTACTTCACCCAGAACCAGTTCATCGTCTCCTCGTCGTAGCCGGCCTCGCGTTGAACCATCGCGGTCACGGCCATCAGGTACTCGTCCGGCGTCTCGGTCACGCTCTCGACCGTGGCGCCCGCGCCCCCGAAGTTGTCCTTCACGATCACGTGATAGGGCACCCCGTCAACAGGAACCACGCTGTAGTACATCCGCAGAAACGCTCCGTGAGGAGACCCTCCCTCATACACGTCCGACGACAGGGACCAGTCGTCGTACCCGCCCATCCCCTCCCACAGCGCGTGGGCGAACCCGAGGTCCTCGGGTCCACCGAAGAGCGGCGCGGCTTCCTGACTGCACGCCGGGAGCATGGACATCGTCACGATAGCCGCCCCCACAACGACCGTCATCCCGATCAGTGCTCGTCCTCTCATACGTACCCCCTCGCCGATGGCGTCAGTTCAGGTCATGTGCGTCCCCTGATCACCCAGATCACCGCCTCCCCCGTCACGCATCGTCTTCCAACCCGTGCCCCCGGTCAAGCCGATTCCTGCTCAGTTCCGGCACCTCAGCTCGGCCGAGCTGCTCCGTCAGGACAGCCACTATACCACAGCCGCCGTGCTGTGCCGCAGGCGCCACCGTCTGTAGTTGACGTCATGCGTGATATATGCTATTGTTCTCACGTTGTGTGCTTCACGAAGCTTCCTCGGTCGCATCCAGGAGGGGAGACTTGCAGGCACTTGCTGAAGTCCGAGAACTATGGGAGACCCTGGCGCGCGACGACCCCTTGTGGACAGCGCTGGCATGGCCTCGGACACGAGGCTGCCGGCACCCTGATGAACTCTTCGCCACCGGCGCCGATGAGATGCGGTGCGTGATGGATCGGATTCGCCGGCAGCAGATCGATGTCCCGCGGAGAACCGCGCTCGACTTCGGGTGCGGCATCGGCCGGACAACGCAGGCGTTGGTGTTCCACTTCGAGCGTGTCTGTGGTCTCGACATCTCGCCAACGATGATCCGGGAGGCAGAGCGCCACAACCGGTTCCATCGAGCATGCCAGTACGTTCTCAACTGCGAACCGGATCTCAGCCGGTTCAAGAGCGGCAGCTTCGACTTCGTCTACTCCAGCAGGACGCTCCAGTACCTCGAGCCGGAACTCACGCTCTGCTATGTCCGCGAGTTCATCCGACTCCTCTCGCCGCACGGACTCGCCGTATTCCAGCTTCCGAGCCAGGAGAACACCACGTTCCGGCTGGTGGCCCAACGTCGCGTGGCCGCCTCCCTCCGACCACCGGGTTCTCGGCAGTCCGACGACCCGACCAGTCGGGTCCCGATGCACTACGTCCCGAGAGCGCGCATTGAGCAGGCCGTCCTCGCGGCGGGGGCGACCGTCGTCGCGAGCGAACGGGACCGGTGCGTCGACAGGCGGTGGATGAGCCATCGCTACTACGTCGGCAAACCCAGAACGCGCCGACCGTTCAGCCGAAGCTGACACGACCTGACGACCCCGGAGCCTTCCTCGCATCTCGACCACATACAAGGAGCCCGCCGGCGAACCGGCGGGCTCCAAAGGGGAGAGGCAGTAGTGCGGAACTTCTACACTACCTGTACATGGCCTTGATGCTGCCCCAGCTGCTCTCCTCGACCGGGACCGCAACCTGACCCTCGAACCAGGTGTCGTCGAGGTTGATACCGGCGCCGCCGGCAACACCCGGACCACACCCGTTGTCGGTCGTGTAGAACGTGATCATGTAGCGCATGGTCGAGGCCGGCAGGTACGCGGTGACGTCGTCACCG